>VOFC01006701.1_pt1 | contig 48445 bp, 89 predicted proteins | sample 5384161 | NCBI WGS metagenome assembly VOFC01 (sample SAMN12384722, study PRJNA508395) | human gut metagenome | isolation source: healthy gut B | host: Homo sapiens | reverse complement strand
ATTAACTTTTTCAAAATCTGCATACATTTGTTTTCTGGTCAGTTCAACCAGGCATTTTAGTTCCATTTCTTCTGGCAATACTACCAGTGTATAATTTCCATTGCCCAGTAGATTATTTAAGCGATTTAAGAGATCGTTGTATGTATATGGATAATCGTCGTACCATTTTATTAGCACTCTAAATCTTCGATCTTCCAGGCTATCTGTATCCTGCGGCTGTATTTTTTAGGATTTTTTCTCGTCTCGATATTCCGTATTCGGTTGCTGTGCGAATACAAGTATCAAGATCTCTATCCCTTATTTCTTTTTCCAGGCGTTGCCCAACCTTTTCTTCTGCTGCATAAATTGCCATGATTTCATCTATGTTTTCTATTGCTGCCGGGATTTCTAACTGCATGACACCGCCCCTTTTATTGGTATTACATTTTCTTGCAACGTAATGTTTTCAGTACCGCCATTTATGAGTACGTTTGTTACGTCTGTAATTCCGTCAATATTGTATATCGCGTTTTCTATTGCTGCCCTTCTCACAATAATCGAAGTTGTATCAACCCATGTTTTCGCAGTGATAACATATATTCTTCGATCGCATCTTCAATCTGCGTTTTCAAACCTTCTGCTGAGTATCCAGTATCGTAAGTCGCTACTGCTGATACATTTACTGTATACTCATTTACGGTTGATATGATCACAGCATGACCTATCGGAGCAATTCCAATTCCTTCTCTCCATGATTTTGTACCGGATCTACTTGCGTCTGTACTGAATCTATCAGCTCCTTCGATGCTTTTTCTGTATTCATCTGATATGATAACAGTTGATATACTGCTGCCTTTTCTCCTGTATGTCTTTTCTCCACCAACTCCATCGATCGCTTCTACTTCTTCTTTGTAGTATGCTTTGTTTCCTGCAAACGGTTTAATTCCAAAAGAATCTTCTATTCGCATCCTGTAAGATTCTTCATCTTCTTCGTCTGTTCCTGGAACCAATAATTTCGTCAACTGTGCATCTTCTAACTCGTCGATGTCGTCCAGGCACATAAGATCTCCGGTCCATCCATTTGGTTCTGTTCCTGCATCTTCACATTCCAGTCTATACTTTATGTTCTTCTTCATTGATCACATCTGTTACAATGTAGTTGTAATCATCTCCGCTGAATTCCGTTCCAATCGGTACAGTTGCATTAAATACACCTTCAAATTGTGCTGGTGTTGCTTCTTTCTATGTACACACCTTTTTTCTTGTCCGAATCTTACCAAATGATCCAGATCAGCAGTGTCGCTGTACTGATTATCAACAAGTGCCGACAATTCTGTATATACTTCTTCCAGTCTTGCTCCGTGTTTTGCACATGAGTGATAAATTAGTGATCCCTCAGATGTATCCAATCCATCTGGCATTTCTTCCATCATTTCTTCCATGATCACATCCATTGTCATATCTTCATACATCTATATTCATCTCCTCATCTCCATACTCTGTTAAGCAATCTGAATTTTATATTCATTGTTTCTTTGCTTCTGTCTACTTAAGATCTGTTATGCCTGTGATATAGGCATTCGGTTCCAAGCATTCTGTTATGAGTCGATTTATCTCGCTTTTTACATATTCATCAGAATGCGTATATCCTATCAAATCATTGATTTCTGATCCGTATTCCCACGAATACTGCACAAAACGATATCTTTCAATTTTAATTGTAAATACGCCCATACAGCTAACGCTCTTGTTCTTCTGCTATTTTCCCATTTAGTTTTCCAGAAGAGAAATCAATATCATATTCTTTCGGATAATATTCAATTTCTTCTTCCTCTTCTAATTCTTCTGTATCTTTCTCAAACGGAAACATTACGCACTCACCACCTTGCATATAACTACATATTCTTCATCGTTTATCTGTACTGATCAGAACTTTATCTCCATTTTTCAGAGATAATCCTTCTGTAATTAAATAATCATCTTTGTCCAATTTCTGTCCATGATGGATTACTTGTCCATCTGAGACATAAGCAATTTCAATTGATGCCGGATTATCTTTTTTCCTTGTTTTCTCATAACTTCTAACATTCTTTCATATGCGTTCATTACAAGATTCTCCTTCCTGCATCCAATGTTTTGCATAGTAACCATTTTGTAAGCTACTTATTCTTACTCCAGCATTAGAACAATGAATAAATTTATTAGATCCGATGTAAATGCCAACATGCGATGGTCCTGCTTTGTATGTTCCCTGAAGATTACAAGATCTCCTTTCTCAGATCTTTTTCTGTACCTTACTTCCTCTTTGTCGCCTGAACGTTTGCACTTCTTCCTATCTGCTTCCCTGTCGCCTTTCGAAATACAAATGACGTAAAACCTGAACAATCACTTTTTCCCCAAATCAGGTGACGATGCTCCAAATACATAGTTTACTTTTTCCCTATGTATTTTTTTGGCTTTTTGATATTACTTTATCTGCTTGCTTGGTATCAACTTTCTTTTGTTTGAATCCTGTTCCGTTTCCTATGATCGCATATCCTGTTCGTTTTCCAAATCTGTTGCACTGAGCTTTTGTTTTCATGAGCAAGTCAAAGTGATACACGCCATTTACAATTTTTATTGCGCCACCACGATCATTAACCTATGAACTTTTTTATCTCTGCTCGTTTTTGTTCCAAGCACTTGTATTTTGCGTTCCATATTTCACAGAACCAGGTGCAGCACATGTATATTTACTTGATCAAGTTTTTTCCTTTACAATCATAATATCCACCCTCCATTTTATTTGATGCCGATAATATGCTGTAAATAAGGCTTTTCACTTTTTTCTTCCGTTTAATATGCCTGTACTTTACAGTTCCAGAACTTGAACTTGATTCGGCATCATCACTTTCTTGTTTCCATGATATTTTTAAACGCCAGTTCTAGCGTCATTGTATGGATTCCATTTTCAAAAGTGTGAATCATTTTTCAATCCAAAAATTTCCGTCAAGTCCAGAATCTACATCGTGAATTTTGATTCCATAACCAGAGATACACCTTATATCTCCAATTGCTGTTAGAGATGCTGTTTTTTCTAATCCTGTTAAGGTATTCTTTGCTTCTTTTTTCCATTTCCTTTTCAACAGATAAAGAATCCTGAAATGTTCCATATGTGCTGATCCAGTTTTTATTAGATACTGTACCGATTTTTTGTTCTTGGAGTTGTAAATTGCAACCTTGTTGATCATGTTATCAGTTGTTTCTTCATAACTTGATTCTGTTATGCCTTCGCTTTGATTTAGCGTAACATCTAACATTTTTCCTTTTTGATCACTGATAATTGATCACCTTCCATTAAGATCTGGTAGTTTGTTCCTGTTTTTTTCGGGCTTTTGTATACGCTGCAAGAATCATGTTGTAATATTCTTTATCTGTAAAAAGCATTTTCTTAATTTTTACTTTTGTTTTTGCAATGTTTTTTACTTTAATTTTCAGATCTTTGCAAATCAGTCTTGTGATCTGTTCAGGCGTTTTTTTTTTGAATTTGTACGTTCCTTTGCTCTGGTCAGATACAATAAATAATCGTACGCTGTATAGCTTATTGTACCTGCTTCGCCTTTTCGTTCTCTTTTTGTAACTTTTCCATGAAACTTTTTTCTTGGAACCATCATAAAACAAATAAGATCGCCTGTTTTTATGTTTGGCGTTTTTACATTCGGATCTCCTGCTGGATTTGGAAGAGCAAATTCTAAGGATCGTGCAGATGAATAATCACTTCCTGACCACGTTACTGTATTAACCAGATCAGATATGTCATTTCCTTTCCATGTAATTTTCATACCGTTATTACCAACTTCGTTCCCTGATAAATATATCTTCCTTTACTACTGCTTCTTCTACCATGTTTTTTGCCGCTTTTCGATCACGCTTTATTCTTTGCATAGATCTTCGAAGCGTTGGCAGATTTTCCCTGTTTTGCTCTTGGCAATCTTTTTTTTTAATGTATCTCCAGATCGAACGGTATATTTTATAGTCTTTTTACTCTTTGAGTTTCTTTTCTTTCCAGATTTCTTTTTACTTTTTTTCCTCCCGATGTTTTTTCTTTTTTTTTTCCTGAATAAGATATTGTGATGTACTTTTTAAACTGATTGTAAATGCTGCATCTCCTGATCCATCTTCTTCTCCATACTCCAAAGATTCTATAGATACATACTTTGTTAAAATCAGCTCTTCCAGTTATCACAAGTGTCGGAGTGATCTTATTCTGTTTCCAGTCCTTTATCTTATTGATGTACGTATATGGATTTGTATTAAATCCTTTGTACTGACAAAAATCATATTCCTGAGCTGGAAAAAAAGGAACTTAGCTCTACTGTTTCTAAGTTCCTTTCGCCTAACAGATTTATTTCTCCTTTTCTATGCACATTTTCTGACGTGTTGTTTTGTGACGTTCCGATTTTGAAACTTGATGGCAATACCGGGAACCGGATCTTGTCATTTCCATTGTTTAACCATATTCCCATAACGTTCTCCTTATGCTGGTACTGCTTCTAGTTTGTCTGCAATTCTTTCAGCAATTTTATCAATGTCAGCTTCTTCTCTTACGATGATTGTGTCCGCAAGTTTTTTCTATCTTGTAGACTTTCTTTCCTTCATTCCGTGCCATTCCAGAATCGTCGTGTGGGTAAACTCTGCTTCCTCTTGGAAGATCTACAATTTCTCCACCTTTCTCATTGATCTGCGCAATTCCACCACTCAGTTATTTGTTCCTTTGCTAGCATTGGAATCTTAGGAATATTGATACCGTATTGTTTTCCACCATATTTTCCAGGCACCCATGATGGAATTTTTACGCTAACTTTATTTAATCCACTGATCGCTGTATTCACAAGTCCAATCACTGTATTAAGTGGAGCTTTTGCAATGCCAACAAATTGCTTCAAACGCTCCCTTTGAATATATTTTTACTCCATTCCACGCCTTTTTCCAGTTTCCAGTAAATACGCCTGAAATAAATTCTATAATTCCTTTAAATGCTGTTGTGACTCCATGTACAACGTCAATCGTCGATTTTAGCCATCCTGAGTATCTTGCTACTACAAATGATAAAACGATAGTAAATGCTTTTTTAAATGCTCAGAAAGAAATGTTGCTACTGGTCTTAAGCCACTTATAATCTTTCCTGCTCCTTTTCCTATCGTTCCAAATGCTGAGCTCGCTGTCTTAGCAATGCTCTTTACAGTTGATCCTAGTTTTTTCGTATCAACGCCTGCTGCATTCAATGCTGTGACTGCCGTTTTTTGCATATTTTTGCTGCTTCCGTAATTTTATTCCAATTTTTGTAAACCAAAACCGCAGCAATTGCAATTCCTGTCAAGATCAAAACAATTTTTTCCACCCGGAGTAATTAAAGAAGCAAAACTTTCTGCCCCTGACAGTTTTTTATCATTCTTCCGACATTCCAATACAGCGCACCAACTCCTTTGTGTTAGTTTCGCGATAATCACGATCGCCGGACCAACTGCCGCTACAATCAATGCTACTTTCACAATAAATTTCTGCGTTTCTGGAGACAACTTCGAAAATCTATCTGTCAACTCGCTGAGCTTGTTCGCTGCCTTTGTTGCTGGCGGTACTACTACCTGTAATACTGCACTTCCAAATACAGTTAATGAATTTTTTACAACATTGATTGTTTTTCGAAGCTTACTCATAGATGTCTGCATATCTTGTAAAGCTTTTTCCGTTGATCCCTGAGCTTTCCCCATCTTTGCAGTCTTCTCTTTGAACGTTTCATACTGGCTTCCAGTCAGTGCTAACGCTGCGGTTAATGCTCTTGAATTGCTAAAAAGCTGAGCCATCTTATTTGACTGCCCACCTGTTTCTTTCTGCAAGATTTTCAGCACTCCCTGCATTCCTTCTGCTTTTATCATAGCCTGACCATTTTCATAGCCGTATTTCTGCATCAGTTTGCTCATGGATTCTGTTGGTTTTAACAAACCTGTGAACAATCCTTTTCATCTGTGTTGTAACTTCCGCAGTATTGCCAGTAACACCTGTCAAGGTTGCCATGGATCCAAAGAGTTCTTGGTATGACACATTTAATGATTTTCCCAACGGAATAGCGGTTGCATCGATGCCGCTAATTCTTTATAGGTTGTGACCCCTAATTTCTGAGTCTGAAAAGCCATGTCTGAGATGCTTTGTGCTGTTTTTTACATTTACACTGTCATACCCCTTCATAGCAGAGCTGATCAGTGCCACGGATTCCTGTACAGATGATCCGCCACCCTTTGCAGCTTTTGCCGCAACATTGAAAATCTTTTTGTGTTTTTTGTTGTTCCAGAGTCTCCAATACTGGAAATCATCTGGTAAACTCCTTCGGATATCGTATGCAGTGCTATGCCTGTTTCATTTGATGTCTTGATTGCCATGTTTTTATAGCTTTTCAAGTGATTATGATTATCGAGCAGTGTGTTTACCTGCCCCATATCCTTTTCAAATGTCCGCCATTTTTCCAGAAGCGGCCATGATTCCGATAATCGGCACCGTTACCTTTTTTTCCAACGATGTCCCTACGGATTCTAAGTTTTTTCCAGTTCGCTTGATGCTATTTTGCCGTTTTCTGAATCTGTCTTCCCTTCGCTTGCATTTCTGCGGTTGCTTTGGAAAGCGGAGAGGAGAACTTATCCACTAAACGCAACGTTGCATCTACAAATCTATTTGCCATTTAGTTGTTCATTCTCCTTCCTTATATCTTCAATCTCCTGATGCACAAAAGCAGCCATGATCATTTGCTCATGACTGCTCATTTCTGTAAAATCTCTTGGTAAAATATTATGAAGACGGAATAACCAGTACATGGTATTGATCTCTCCGTCTTCGTAAATTAGTTTTTTACATCATTCTCTGTTGCTTCGTCTTCCTGGTCCTTGTAAAATTATTGATTGCATCTGAGATCTCCTGTATCTCTCCATCAAACAATAATTCAGCTAAGTCTTTTGGTGTTGTTGCTCCAAAATGTTCTAAAAAGTCTTTCATCTTTTAGGTTTGGTTCTTTACTCCGTCCATCAATACAAGGAGATCTGAATCATGTGCATTTACCAGGAGTAAGTTTCCTTTCTTGTCCAATGTATTTAATGCACGTTCTCTCAGCTTTCTTTCTTTGACTTTTCGCAGCGTAATCTCTCCATCTCCAGTCAGTCGTTCCATGTTCTTACTGTGATATGTTTTTGTACATTCTTTTGTCAGTTCTTCTTTGTCTACGCTTAATAATTTATCAATTAAATTCATTCTTTTTCTCCTTCTAATCGTCGATTGTATCCAGCATTTCGGCTGTTGTAAATGTAAATGGAATACTTTCTTCTCTAACTTGTTTGCTTCCCAGTCAACAAGTTTCACTTCGTCGAACGTACAATTCGTCAATTTAACTCGCTCATTTCCATTCACTGTCGGATCATCTAAGTTCGAAATAATCGTGCATGGTGTGTTTTTTCCATTTTTGATATCTGTCAGAATTCTTTTTTGAAATAAGATGAAGCGTGATTTAATTTCAGCGTTCCGCTTCCTTCGATACCTGTTACTTTTTTCCTGAATTCAATCTTCCTGTCTGCGGTACGTCTGTTTTGTAAATTTGATTGTTGCTTCCAGTGCTGTTGCTTGTGCCATATAATCATTATCGACCCATACTTCTCCCCATGAGCCGTTGATTACGTCATTATCTTCAAATGTCTTCATTTGTACCTCCTAAACTACAATGTCTATATTAAAGTTTTCCATTGCGTCAAGAATTCCCATCTGTGAACTTAAGAAAACATTTTCCCCAGTAAGCGCTTTTTGATCTGATCTTCTGTCATGTTCACAGTGTCTTCGTTTTTTGCTCTCTAGGTATTTCTTGTTTCCTTCGATGTCAATTTCGATTGACGCACTTGATAAAATTGTTCTTGATACAAGTCCATCCAAATATTCTTGGCAATTCGCTAATAGTAAGCATTTGTTGTCATAATTATTCGGATACTGCCCTAACCAGTTGTTTTTGATCGTATCTGTAAGATCGGTCGAAACGTGATCCATCACATCAATCATCTTTATTTTTTTAAAATCATCTGTTTTTGTATCTGATACAGTTGTTAATGAATTGATGCCCCTTGCAACACGGATGTAATCACCATCCCTAAACACAATAAACTCCCCTGCATCAATCTTTTCATCCATTTCTTTTTTTTTGGATAATTTTGTACAGCTTTCTGCATCTTCCAGAACTGTGTACGTGCAGCTCATTGTAAGCGGTGTTCCTGCAAGGATTCCTGCAATCCTTGAGCAAAACTTGTCAGCATCATATTCTTCTCCACTAATCGTCACACTTGCAGTCGTGTAGTTGATAATTCCTTCATCGTTCGCTGTTGTATTTGCAAGAACTGCCTTTACTTTCTTTCCTGATTCTCTTTTTTCTTTGATCCATTTCGTTACTTTTTGCTTTTCTGATCTTCCTGTAATGCTGATCCGAATGTAAGATAATCGAATTTTACATTGTCTAGTTCATCCAGGATCGTATCAAGATCTGCATATTCAGACTGTCCAAAAAAGCAGATTACTTTCTGCGGCTTTTCTCTTCCACCTTCCATTGCAAACTGGATTTGTATTTTTGCATCTTTTGCAATCGAAGCATCAGATCATCTCCGGTCTGTATTCTTTCGGTTCATTCCAGAATTATTTGCAAGGACTAAAGCAACAATTCCGTTGTCATTTCTCTGTTCAAATGTCTTTGCAAGTTCTCTGAATATAATGTTAATGCTTGGCATTCCCATTGTTTAGGTCCTCCTTCATTTCTAATTCTTTCATTAGCGGTGCATCCGATGGCTTGTATAAGTCGTCCAGGAATTCTGAATCAAATGTGATCCGTGGAACATTTCCACGTTCTCCGGTGTATTCCATTCCAAAATTCATGATCGGAACCTTTTTCTTTTCCGTCTGCATCGCAAATAAAAAGATTTGCTTTATTTTTTCAATATCTTTCAATACTTTGATTTCCTGTCCATACTCGCCTCTTTCATGCATAAGAACAATTTCTACAGCGTAACGCTGTTGATACCTGTTTTTCGTGTATAGCTCTCCATTTTCCGTGATTCGTACAAAAGAAACACGGATATTCCATTTGTTCTACGACTCCAAATTCGTAACATGGATAATCAAAGTTCTCATTTAATGCGGCTACGACCGCTTTTTTCATGTCATCAATCGTGATCATAGTCCTGCATCATCCTTTACTCTTTGTAAGACTCTTCTTAGTCGTTCTTCGTGCTTTCCGCCCCAGTTTTTCAGAACTGCTGATACAATTCTTTTTCCTGGGACAAAGCCAACACATTTACCACCATTTTTGAGTTTTTTCCCATTCTTTTTAAATGGCGTTATGATCTCATGACCATTTTCAACCAGATGCCAGTGCGGATTTTTTCTTCCCTCTGCCATAAATTCTTCCAGGATTACACCATTGATATGCTTTACTGGTCCTAGTCGGAATCCTTTTGTAAGATTTCCTGTGTGTTTATCTGTAGCGGATAAAGCTTCTTTTCTTACAGCCTTGCTGAATTCTCTTCCTTCTTTTTTTAGTTCTTTTTCTGCATAATCCGGATACCTCTTTGCTACTTTCTCCAGACTCTCTCGTAATTCATCGAACGTAGCAGTGTCGAATTCAAAATCAATTTCATCTGACATCGTTTTTTTGCTCCATTGTGTCCGAATCGGACACCGATTCTTTTTCTTCTGGTACATCTTCTACTAATCCAAGTTTTTTCAGATCATTTACGACTCTTCGATCGTCACATTCTTTGATCTCATCTTTTTCATGTTAAATGTACCTACAAATGTTGTTTTTTCGCTCTTATTTTCATCTTCTACAGCCTCCGCATGCAGTATCAGAAATCTATCCGCTTCGTTTTCATTTTCTACCGAATCAATTCCATACATTTGATCCTTGTATCGAATTTTCATGTTTTTATCAATTCCTTTTCGATATCTGATCGTAAATTGCATTTCTTCCGTTGCTTCGTTTTTCAGAAGCTTGATTGATTCGGAAGATCGGATCAGGCGAACTTTTGCCCATACTCTGGCAATTAACTTTTCTTTTTTCTGATTTTTTGTCCAAGTTCATCCTTATCCCATCCAAAACCATAGATCTCTATTTTTTTATTCATGTCTCCGATGTTAATCATCTTCATCCTCCGAATAATTTTCCAATTGTAACTGCAATAAGATCGTTCTTGCAATGTACGAAATTTTCTCGTTATTCTTTGTTTCCAGGATAGATCGGTTATCATACAATTGCTGCATGATCAAAAAACAGTGCAAGTTTCATTCTTGCACTGTTTTCATCAAACTTTCCAACTGCTGCCGCCACTGTTTCACATGCTGCATCAAATGCAAGATTGAATACGACATCGTCTTCTTCAACCTTTAGATATTCGCTCGCTTCTTCAAGAAGCTGTGAACGTACATCAGCATCCATTTATCATCCTTTCTGAGCTGTGATAAACTCTTCAATGATCTCATCTTTCTTTTGTCTTTGTAATTGTGTAGCTCTTTAGTTGTTGCAAGCTGTTTAATTTCGTCTACAGTCATTGCTTCCAGTTCTGATCTTCTGTATTTTTTGTTGGTTCTGAGATCTGATCTGCCGGAATTTCTGCTTTATATACCGCCATATCATCGACGATCTGGCAGTCTAATCGTTCACGTACTTTAATTCCAGTCTGGTCTTTACTCCATAAATCTCCTGCTTCTGTAGAAATTCCGATTGTAAGCTTTTCTCTGTCAAACAGTGTGATCGCTTCTTCAAAGTTTCCGAATAAATCGGCACCTTTCCAGTAGCTCCATTTTTGATCGTCTTATTAGACATAACTGCAACCGGATATGTGCCGAATAATAATCTTTTGGACGGATTTGTTACATCTTTCTGTAAGATGTAATTTCCTTCTTTGTCTTTTAGTTTGTCTAACCAGTTAAAACCACTCTGGTTTGTTAACACTTTCGATCCTGCGACTAATGCCGGATCTAATTCGACGTTAAAGATGTTTTTCAGATCATCGACAGATGTTGCTTCAATTTCAAAACCATCCGTCATTTCATCCAATTTTTAATGATTAGTGCATTTCTTGTTGCTTTTTACTTTTCTTGCAATCCAGTTTTCCAGGTAAGAAATAATATTTTCGTCGGAATCCTCCAGCAGTTCATATGTAGCTTTTAAGATTCCACCGAATTTTTTTATCACATACTCAACTTTCTTTAAAACTGGAGTTGCAACATCAGGAAACTGGCTTTCTTCGTCTACTGTATCGAATGGAACTGAATCTGCATTCACTTCGTACACTCTGCTGCCTTTTACCTTTGTTGTGCGTTCTGTCCTTACGATCGTTTCTAAGGCATCTTCGGAACGTCTTAGTGTTCTAATCGTTGTAGAGATATCCGCTGGTACTGTTAAGCCTCCATCTTCGTCAGATCCCTCTTTCATAGCATCCAGCACTTCCATATCTTCCTTTGCAACTGGTTTCTTTTTAAACCCAGCTCTTAATGCATTTACAAGTGCAGATACTACGTTTTTCTTTCCTTTGATTTCGTTTACTTTTCCTGCTGCTGCCTGGTTCTTTACACTATCTCCTTCTTCTTTTTCCATTTCATCAAGAAGATCATACTTCTCCTGAAGCTCCTGCATTTCTTTTCTTGCATTCTTTGCATCTTCTAACTTATCCTGGGAGATCAGATTCTTGATCTCTTCTTTCTTCTGTGTAATTTTTGCTGCAATTTCTCTCTTATCCATTCTGTTTCCTTTCTCCATACTTGTTTAAGCTTTCTAATAGTTCTTTTTCTCTTTTTCCCTTGCCTGGTACTCGCTAAAAGATTCGTTGAAAATTTCTTTTTATATCCTGTCTGCTTAAAGGCCTCTGCTCATCCTTTTTCTTGGCATTTTTTACCCTGCGCAGTCAGGCTTGTTGGGACATTTTTTGTAACAAAAAAACATGGAGCTTCCGGCACATGCGACTGCATCGTTTGCTTCTTCGACTTTTATGTCAAATAACTCTGCTGCCTCTTCTCCGGTTAACCATGTTTCATCATTTACTTTTTGTTCAATTTCTTTTTTGTCTACCTTGGCTTTTGTCATGTATGTCTGCATTATCGCTTCCTGGCAAGTATCCAGAGATTCTGCATCCTTTCGCAGATCATCCGCATTTTTGTTGTAAAAAAAAATAGCTTGCCGATGGCTTATGGATCATAACTGTTGCATTTTTAGGCATTACGATCTCATCTCCTGCCATCATAATGACGGATGCGATGCTTGCTGCTAATCCATCAACATACACTGTCTTGTGTGCATTGTTGCGGCGTAGCATGTTGTAGATTGCAATACCGCCAAACACGGAACCACCGCCAGAATTGATATGGATGTTAATGTTTTCAGTTCCGTCCAACTGATCAAGGAATTTTTTACATCTCCCGGTGCCATATCGTCTTCATACCATTCGCTCTGCCATGTTTCGCTTACAATATCCCCATAAAAAACAGATCCGCTGAGGAATCTGTCTGGTTCTTAATCGTCATAGATCCACAAACTTTTGTGTTTCCGTCACGATCTTTGTTATAAAATTTTAGTTCTTTCAAGCACTCGTTTCTCCTTTCTTATATTGTTCTCCTGCCATTTTGACCGGAATAAAGTTTCCATTCATAAGAAGCACGTCTCCATCCGGATCTCTTGGAAGATCTAACAGTTCTCGTGCTTCATTTTACCTTACGCATTCCGTTTTGAACTCCTGAGCAAGTATTTCCATCTGTGTCTTGGAGTCTGTCCTCAGGATCGCTTTTTCGTTGAATTTACAGCTTTTATCTGTTCCTATGTACAATTTGTACGTTAATTTCTCTTCGTACTGTTTCAGAGGGAATAACATAGTATCAACTAAGAATGACAGCTGCTGCATTTCGCTGTTTGCATAGGACGACTTTTCATAATCATTGATCTGATTCGGGCTTGACTCCGAACGCTCCTGCAATTTGCAACGCTGTATATTTCTTCAGTTCAAAGAACTGTGCATCTGTCAGCTTGTAATTTAATGGCTGTAGCTGCATACCTGCTGGTACTGGCACAATCTTTCCGGCATTCTTCGGGCCTGAAAGATACTTATCATACTTTTTTGCAATAATTTGATCCTTGATTCATCAATTTCTCCAGAATACTGTAGTGCCATCGATGCAGTCATTCCGCCTTTGTACAGATTCGACATGTACTGTTGGCTCTGTGATGCCCCTTCTACCACATCTCCAAGCATATCTCGTACCGATTCCTGTTAATCCATCTAACGTCATTGACGTTTTAAAGTGCAGCACATCCATTTCTGGAAATACATACATTTCTCCATCCAGCGGATCTGTATATTGATAATAGATCTTGCCTTCTCCAGCAAATATTCCCTTGTTATCATAGATCGGTGTCACGCAATTTGACTGCATAATCCAAAGGCCTACGTTTTCGCTTCCCATTCCTGGAAATTCTTCGTTGAATCCATACATATCCATTCCCATAATGATTTCTATTGTTCTCAACTGTTGCAAAGAATATAGATGGTGTCATATGTGATTCGGTCTTTCATTTAGTAGTTTGGATGTATCGTCCGATCTGCTCTAACCTTTCCTTTGCTCCCTTGCCATTCATAAACCTTAATTGGCAGTTTCCCCATTGTTTCCGATAAGATTTTCATGCAAGTGTAGTAAGTTACCTCTCGCAATTCACTCTTATTTCTGTATCCAATTCCAAGCCATTCTGCAAAGTCCTCTTCTGACATTCCCTTTGTTGGAGATCCCTAAACCAATTTGTTATTTTATTTATAATGTTTGCTGCTATTCCCATTTTTCTTCCTACCATTCATTTGCTAAAAATTCATCTAACGCTTCTTGTCTGATATTGTTAAATTCGTGATACCTTGCTAATTTATAGCCACACAGCGTCGCATCTACTGGATCAATCTTCTTGGATGTTGCATCCTTATCGATCTTGATCAGTCCATTATTTTTTAATCACCGCATTACTCATTGAGTAATTCAAAACCGGATTATACAAATAGCATACAGTTCCCATGTACACTTCTTCCCTGAATCCCTCTGTTGCTTCATTCAAGGATTTGTGGCTCTGATAAACTTCTTCAACAATATAGCCTTCATTCGATAAATCAATCATGATCTTACTTGCATTTGCCGGATCAAAGCATAATGTCTGGATATCCAGTTCATTTTCTTTGCAAAAATTAAGAACGTAATCCATTACTACGTTTTGGTCCACGATTTCGCTATTTGTTATTGTTATGAATCTTGTCTCTCCCATGCATCATATGGAACTTTATCCCTGAATACTCTTTCCATTAGTTTTTCTTGGTTTGGAATAAACGAATGAGATAATACAATGTATTCTGTGATTTCTCTTCCTGTCTGGTCCAGTTTCCCATTTCTATACGGAATCACAAACGCTACTGACGTTAAATCAATTTTGGAAGACATATCGAAGCCAACATAAACTGGCTTCCCTTTGATGTCGATCGGAAGTTTTTTCACTTCACATTTCTTCCATTTTTCCATATTCATGTAGCCATTTTCCTTCTGCTGTACCCACATGTTCAGCATTTTTGTTAAAAAGGCTATCATTTTTTCTGGAATTACCTTTGCGATCTCGTAATCTCCACGGATTTTTCTCGCCCGGCCGGATATGACATTCTGATTGGATTCGCTTTCTTCCAGTTTTCTTCATCTCCAATATCATCTCCTGGTCAATTTCCATGATGTCAATCAGATATGTATCATTTTCAACATCAATATTAGAATCTAACACCTTGCTGCAGTAATCGTATTCCTGTGTATAGCAAGGATACGTCAGATCCATTCCAGCTGTTGTGATGATCATCAACAAAAGATTCTTTTGTATTCGATCCAAGTCCAAGGTCAAGAAACTCTGTTGTTTTGTGCTGGTGGTACTCGTCTACAATCAGCCCGGCTGGGTTCGTTCCGTCTCCAGTTTTTCCATCTTCTTTTGACAATGCTTTTATATAGCTTCCTGTTTTTACATGTGTGATCGCATTATTTGTAAGTTTAAACTTCTTTCTCAATGGCGATCCGTTCAGCATCAGTTTTGCTTCTTCAAATACGATCTTAGACTGATCTCGTTTCACACCTGCTGTATAGTATTCATAAACTTCTTTATTTTTTGTTGCCTGCACAGAAATCTCATACAATGCAACGCCTGCTTCTTCCTGGCTCTTTGCGTTTTTCGTGCAACCTCTATAAAACTTTTCTTAAACCGCTTATACCCATCCTCTTTTCTTCTCCAACCATACAATTGGCACAAATGAAACTGCTGCCATTCTGTCAGCTTGATCGGCTTTCCTGCTAGGACTCCTTTTGAATGTCGCAGTAAGCTAAACCATTTGATAATTTTTTGTGCTTCCTGGTCGTCCCAGTAAAAAAGAGGCTTCCCCACTTTCTTCCCTTTTCACATCTCTCAAGAATCTGCTGCATGCCTGTTTATGCTTCTTGCAAGATATTATATTTCCGCTAATGCAGTCGGTTGCATACCTGATCAGCCTGTTTTTACTGTCATATGTCACCGAATTCATCATTGATCTCGTTATCAATGCCTTCTCTCGCAATCGTTGCCGCTTTCAGTCTCGAATCTATCGTGAGTCCACACATCGATGCGAACTTCCTCATCTCCTCTGAATACATTTTTGCAGATCACACAGTGGATTTTTTAACCAAAAATTTCGCCATTTTGAGTCGGTTTTTAATCACTTTATTCTCTTTTTTGAGCTGTTTTGTTACCGAAATATAGTAAGAAAATGCGTTACAATAGCATCCCAGGTTGTTTACATCTAGGTTACCGATCACATCTATTTCCATTTTTTCAAACTCTTTTACAAGTCGTTTAAATTCATTTTTTTGCTATCGCATCAATCAGCCGTTGGCGGTTTTGCTAGGCTTTCCTTGCCTGTCTGTACAAGTCGTTCTTCCAGTTTTTTGTCTTCCTGTTGTGCAACTGTCAGATTCCCTTTTGTGTTGCAAAGTGGCTTTCGTTTTTCGTGGCATTTTCTCACTCCTTCCATTTTTCAGATTTTATATTTAGAATTTTGCGAAAAGAAATCTAGGGCGTGCGGTCTATAGGAATGATCAAAACAATTTGACCACCCTCCCACCTCTGAATTTTCCTTTTTTCTTCCATTTCTTTTGTATCCAAGAAGCAAGCGGATGATCTCTTCTTCTCTTCCTTCTCTCATCGCTTTATGCACTATGCCGTGACTCTTGTCGCTTAACGCTATAAGATTTCCTGTCTAGTCTCTTCGCATAGTCTGTCGATATCGGAACAATGTGATGAACCATTGTCGCTGGTATGAATTTGCCATCGTGATAGTATGCATAGAGATCTATGTACATGTAATGTGAGTACATCTTCCTTTGTCAATCTCCAAGCTTTTGTCTTGTAGAATGCAGCGCGTGTCTTGTTCCTTCTGTGCTGATCGTAGTCCTTATCTCGTTCCTTCTTCTGCTGCCGTCTGATCTGCTTAATGCATTCACATGTTGTACCGGATGGAATTCTTTTTCCCACATTTGCTGCATCGTTTGTATATTGGCATTACATCACTTCCTTCTACTGGACCTCCAGGGACTCGAACCCTAGACCGATCGGTTCTGAGCCGACTGCTCTGACCAACTGAGCTAGAGGTCCATATAATAATAAAAAGGAAACAAGATCTGCTGCCGTATGGCTTACATTCTCGTTCCCTTTTTAATTCATGCTACTATAATAGCACTTTAAATTGTATGTGAGTCCCTCTCTTTCCTTTATTTTCTTTATTTTACATTTCTTTTCATTTTAATTCTTTTATCGAATCATCTATATATGCTTCGATTGTCGTAAATCCTCTTCTATTGTCATACCCTTTCTTTTCAATTCCGCTCTTACTTTTATTAATTCTTCTTTTACTCCTTCTAGAGCAATTTTGGCTCAATCTTCATATCTTCGTTCATATTCTTCTCCCTTCTTAATTGTCTAATTTCTTTGATAAGATGTAGTAAAACTTTCTCCTCTTTTTCGTAAGTAGTTCTTTCCGGCTGGTATATTCATTACTGTCTTCAGATACTTATATGTTATTCCTTCTTCTGTTACTACTTTGAGTATGTACTTGTACAGCTGCTGATCTGCTTGCTTCGCTGACTCTTCTATCATCTTGCAATTTTTTCTTCGCCCATGCTCTTTTTTGATTGCCAATTCCTCTGTTACACTCTTTGTTACTCCAGATCCTGTTGTATCTCGAACTTAGGACTACCAACAGTATTTGTTTTGTATCTAAGAATGTCCTTAAATTCTTTGTATCTCATTGCAAAATGATACGCTTGATAAAACGCGTGATTGCTTATGTCCCATTTCTTCTCTGATACCGGTCTTATATTCTGCATCCTATCTCCTCCAGTCGACGATCTGCTACCTTTTCCGTCCAAATTTTTTTATTCATCGCTTTTTCATACTGTAATATTTTAGTTTCGTTTCCGAATAGAATTTATTCTTATCTTCTTTCTTCTTTTCTCTTATCGCCTGCATACTTAGTTTCCATGCAACAAACTCTGTACACTTTCTTCTGCATTCGACTCGCTTTTCTCTTTCTCCTCCGTGATCGCATTTAATGCACGGACAATCTTGCTGTCCCATTTTGTACCACTCCTTTTGTTCAATTCTTCCGGCTTCTTTTCTTCTTCTTTGCATTTTCTATTTTTGCTCTATTATCGTCATTTTTCCCATACATTATCTATTTCTTGTTTTGTTAATGTTGTTCCAACCGAAACTGCCATTAATACCGTTAATATTAAAACTTTAGGCTTTCGTAGACATTCTTTTTATAAGCATAATAAAAATACATTCCTGCATTTATTACCATTACTGTACTAAGTACTTTTATTAATAAATCGTTCATTTTGCCTCCTAACATTCGATCTTAATTTTGCTCAATTTCCTTATCTTGTCATAAGCTTCATTTGCCAGCTTATTAACGCCTGTTATCGTCATCAACTTCCTTTGGTATCGGAATCGTTTCAAAGTCATCGCTTTCCCCATTCATAAATTTAATCAAGGCATCTTTGTTCAAGTCATCAACTTCCTTTAGTGTCGGAATCGGTTCAAAGTCATCGCTTTCCCCATTCATAAATTTAATCAAGGCATCTATGTTCAAGTCATCTATGTTAGTTGTTAAGTTTCCACCATTCTTTTTTTCTTCGTCAGTCATTATCAATCACTTCCTTCTCACAATGAATGCAACTATCGTTATCCATATCTTTCATGAGCCTGTCCAATTCTTCACGTTCCACAGATACTCTAATTTTTTCTTGGTTTTCTTTGTTTTCATGCATGATTGCATTCCCCATCATCCACATCGGTCCACCACCGCAATATGAGCATGCTTCTCCATCTTTTTTTCTTCTTTTTTATATACATGCAATTTTCCGCAATTTTCACACTGTATAACCAAGCATGCATTTTCTTCATCATTCCTCTTGTTCATTTTTTCCTCCTACAATTTATTTAACGGACATCTATCACATATATCTTTACATTCCTGATCATTTCTTTTCAATTGGCACAATTTTTCCTTTCTCGTATCTGCAATATCTACCGTCTTTGCTAAGATAAGGTGTCATTTTACAATACATATCCCAATAAACAATTTTTGTTTTTAGTATCATATGAAATTTCTCCTGTGATTACTTTTCGTGTCGGCAACTTATTCCCGTTATTATCTATTTGACTTGTATCACAACCTGCCAATACGCAACTCATTATTGCCATTGTAATTACGATAAAATGTATTTTTTCATGTTCTCTTTCCTCCATAGTTGATGCATTAATTGATATATTAGTTGTTCTTTAATAATTACTTGATCTTAATGACTCTCTGCCCTCTGTCGTACTGACTAAGTATTTGTTCTAGTGCTTTTTCTGCTTCCTCTCTTGTATTGCATGTCTTAACAGTTTTAGACATACCTCCTGTCATGTCACATTCAACATAGTATTTCTTTTCATTATCTTTGAACTGATGTTTGTAAATCCATATATCGTATACATTGCGTATTCACAATCGTTTTATCTTCGACTTGTATCAGCATAGATCTTCACTATCTCCTTTCCTTTTAACAAAATGAAATTCTTTCCCATGCATATAATACTTCTTTATCTGAATCTGTCATGTTCTTCTTCCTTTTCTACTTTTTAGTTTTAACGATTGCCAGTACACTATTTTCCGTTCCATCTCCAACATATTCTATATTTACATCTAGTCCTTTTTCTGCGAGATACTCTGGAATTCCGAAGCTTACTCCGTGAGTGTGCATGTGAATCTTTCCTACTCTGTCTCTAATCGTCCCCATTATTTTCTTTCTCCTATTCATACCTTCCTGCTCCTGCTCCGTATCGGTGCCACGTTGCTCCTGTTTTAACTTTCTTTCTTCTTTTGTTTATCATTTTTTTTCATGATCGGCGATTATTATATAGCGATACTTGTTATCCCAGTACTCCAGCATTTGTGGACTTATTCCTGTTTTCTTTGCCATTGTTTTTGTATGTTATTCCGTCAAACAGCATTTGAGTTACAATTCTTTTTTTGTATTCTTCACTGTATTTTTTGCGATTGTTATCGTCTACTTTTTCTAACTCTTCGTCTTTATACTGCTTTTACCCACTTCCTTAAATGTCAGTAAAGGTTATTTTTTGTTTTAGCTGCAAATTCTCTCCTTTGTCATCCCTGACGCTAGTAACATTCTTACGATTCCTCTTTTAAAATTCTTCTGTATACTGCATAGTTTTGTTCTCAGACAGCTTTAGCTCTTTTACCTGATGCAGTATTTAACCGTGATCACTGATTCTTTCTTTTTTGTCTAATCATGTTAAATCACTGCAATTCTTCGTTTGTGATTTGCAAAAAATAATAATGATTGTGTTATAAATAAACAGATACTTGGGATTGTATATTGGTCAATAGTTACTAAAAAAGAATCTCTCAGGTAAAGAACTAAGCTGTCTGTTCTCCTTTCTGCCTGCTGCCTTTTCTGGCAGTAGGCTAATAGGATCTCATGGCTTATACATGACTTCTTTGTTTCTTATGCGTTTTGTTAATAGTTACTGTGGTATATTGCAACTGGTCACTACCAGTAGTGCATCATTTCATTGTGTCCGAATCGGACACCTTTTTTTTCGGACCTTTTGCTTTGCTATAAACCTTTTTTAGTGGCTGTCCGTTCATTTTTCTTCTGTTATTTCCTTCATTATGGACACTCCTAAATAGTTCCCTTGCTTCTCCTTTTATATTGCTTATCGCAATTTCACATTCAAACACTTTTTGGCATTTTTGTTCTATCATCCCATATACAATTCTGCTGCCTTTTACTGCTTCTGCCTGTATTTGAACATTTTTAATGTTTGTTAATTTTACGACTTTTTCTCCGTCGGCAAATATTATTGCTTCTCCTGGTGCTTCTATTTTTTTATTTATGTGCCTTTCTCTTTCTTCTAACTTTTCTTTTATGTAGCTCTCGCATTCTGGATGTACGTTAATCGTTCCATCTTTCCTTAGTCCTGCCGTTATCTTTCTAAATGCTTCTCTGATCTTCTTTATCCCTTCGATCATTGTTCTTTCCTTTCTGCAAATTCCATACTTTCTGCCACGATCTCCGTCGTGTACACTTTTGTCCCGTCTGTTTTTTGTATAGCTCCCTGTTTGGATTCTTCCTTCCAGTGCGATCTTGATTCCTTGATCCAGCCATTTGTCTGCAAATTCTGCGCCTTTGCCAAATGCAACGCAGCTAATAAAGTCTGCATCCTGCTGCCCTTCTCGCTTAAATCTACGATCTACGGCTAGTGTAAACCTTGCTATACACAGATCGTCCTCATTCCAACTTATCTCAGGCTTCCTGGTTAATCTGCCCATTAGCATTACTTTGTTCATATATCCTCCTAAATCGTGTAGGTGTCATTTTTCTTTGCTTCTATATCTGCCATTGTTTTAATGATCCCAATTATGTTTCCTTCTGCATCCATTACCATGACTATCTTTTTTTCTTCTCCTTCCATATGTACATCTGCCACTCCATACATACGATTTTCCCGAATTTCTTTATCACACTCTGCCATATCCATGTTTTTCTCGTCCGTAATCAATCACAGCGTTCGCAATTTCTCCGCTAAATGTAATTGATTCTTTTATGATTGTGGCACTTCTTGTTGCATCTTCTACATCGTATGGATTTAAGCTTGTTATGTCCTCATTTTTTTCATAACACTTTGGATTTAACATCATATCTTCTTCTTGTACATACACTCCATATGTTCCGTTGTAAATCAATACATGTGTTCCGTAATCACAGATACTATATCCTGCTCTGTCTTTAATCGCGTCTATTTGAACTTTATCTCGTATGTCCATATTTATTCTCCTTTTTCTTCAATCTAAAATACAGTAACCTTCTTCCAGGCCCTTAAAGCCTTCTAGGATATAGATCACCTGTTTTTCTGTTACTCTTCCTGTTTCTTCTCCATCACTCATCTCGTGCAGTTCCAAGATGTCCCCCGATCTGATAGTTCCTGTCGTTTTTCGCAATTCGAATGACTTCTTTCCTGTGTTCTACTGCGTCAAAAACATCTTTGCAAGCTTTAGGCGGTGTCTTCGCTCGTCTGATTCACTTCCTGGTACTTCCACCTTGTTCGTCTGTGGAATCTCCACACGTTCTGGTTCTTCTTTCTTCTCTTCTGATCGTAGTATTGGATATGTTAGATTTGCTGCCATTGTTAGCGTCGTATCTACAACTACGTTGTTATATGGATCGCTTATTTTAACTCTGCCATTTTTCACTTCCCACCATCCAGAGAAATTCAAATTTGCCAGCGCCCCTTCATTAGTTGTGCCTTCGAATCTTGCTATAAAATATTCTTTTTAATTCCGATAGACTGTTTACCGCTGCGTTTCCTATATCTTCTCTTATTTTTTTTTTCTGCAAATGCTTTGATTGCAAATTCAAATCTATGTTCTGTCGGACAATATTCTGGAAAGTCTCTTTCTAGTTCCATCTGTCCTTCAATCTCTGCTTCTTCCTCTTCTTCGGTCTCATCCGCTTCGGCTTCCTGTCTTGATTCCTTCAAATTTTCTTCCTGTTGTTCTTCCAAGATGCGTTGCTTGTATTCTCTTATCTTTTTTACAGTTATGATCTTATCTGGATACCAGCTATATATTTCTTCCTGTTCATCTTCTTCCAGTCCTGCGATCTCCACCGCTGTCGAAAAGCTGATTTCCTGTTTTTCTAACAGCTCTCTCAGTTCCGGAATCAAATTGTTATTGATGCTCATTGCATTTGCGATCTGCGTTGGTTTTTTCCCAAGAATCTTTGCTGCTATGTCTCGCAGTCTTCCAGATTCCAGGTCGTATCCCATGATCTTCTCTCCTGCTGCCTTTGCATCCTTGAGCGCGTCCGTTAACAATTTGATTCGCTCTAATTCTTTCTCTGGTGTCGCTTTCCGATAGCTGTTTGAGATACATAGCTCGATGATCTCCTCATTTTTGCTTCGTGGCTTTCTGATCTGACATGTAGCTTCCCTAAATTCCCTGAAGATTTTCTTCCTCTACCAGTTTCTTTAATGCTCTCCATCTTCGTTCGCCGCCGATCAGCTTGTACTCTTCTCCATTCTGGTTAGGCTCATACATAACCTCTAACGGCTGTAGCAATCCAAGAAGCTTGATCTCTGCTGCCTTTTCATCGATGCCGTTCTGATCGCTTATGTTGTCTTCGTTTGCGTAAATGTTATAGATGTCTATATCTTTCGTTCGGAATCGTGCTTTCGGCTTCTCTTCGATTCCTTCCTTGCTCTTTGGTTCAGCACGTCTATGACGCTAAATCCTGCCATGTTTTCTCCCTCCTTTCTTAATCTATCTTCTGGAATCTTCCAGTTTTCTTATTTCTTCTTCTTGTTTTGATATATTCCTGAGCTTCATTCCATTCTTCTTCGCTCATAATTTCTTTTTATTACGTTGTTATAGTCTCTCGCTGCATTGCTTCCCCCGACATTGCTGGAATCGGCTTTTCATCTGTTTCTGCTTTTTTCTGCAACGACTGATCTTCTGATTTCTGTTTTAAACATCTTATCTTTGTACATGTCTTTCAGCCATACTGCTGTTTCTTTGTTCGTTTTGTTTCCAGTTTTCATCGTCATCAAGATCTTGATCTGCTGCCCTTCGTGAATTCCTTTTGATTGATCAATCATGTCTTCAACTGCTTTGATTCCGTATCCACCTGCCTTTACTGGAATTATCAACATATCTGCTGCTTTAATCACATTTATTACTGTTATATCCAATAATAATCCACAATCGCATATTACATAATCATATTTATTGTGGATACATTCTGTTTTTAACATGTTTTTCAATGCGATCTATCTGGTTGCCCTCACTGTTTAGCATTTTCGCATTTGCCTGCATCAGCCACATGTTTGCTGTTACGATGTCTACGTTTTCATATTTTGTGCGCTTGATTACTTCTTCTGCACTTTTTTTCTCCCAGTATGATTCCTGCAAGTCCTTTTTTCGTCCGGATCGTATGCGCCCATCGTCTGTGATGCGTTTCCTTGTGCGTCTGCATCTACTACCAGCACTTTCTTTCCGTATCGTCCCAGTAGGTACGCCAGTGATGTTGATGTCGTCGTCTTTCCAACTCCACCTTTTAAGTTTCCAACTCCAATTACTTTCATGATTTTCCTCCTAATATGGCTGTTTATTCTTTTGCTTTTCTTTTTTTCATCTTTTACCCACTTGATGAATTTCCTTTTGCATTCCATACAAGCATCATATTCATGTCTGGTTCTTGCACCCTGCTGATAAAATCGTTTTCCGTTACCTTTATTTGTTAATACGAGTCTCTTTTTCCGCTAATAGTATTTGACACTAAATAAGGCTCAAAGAATTCACCGCATATATCACATTTCCTTGCTATCATTTTGTTTCGCCCCTTATATTCAATTTCTTTGTAAATCTTCATCGTTGTCATTTTGTCCCTGGCATTCTCTCCACTCCTACCTTTGTATCCTTTTTCTGTAGCTTTTTCGATATATTCTTCAATGGACATTACTTCTTCTATACTGTACATATACTCTAGTATCCCTATCAATTTGATTGTTTTTACCATCTTTTACTCCATTTCTGCCATTGTTTTTATCACTTGGTTATTCTCGATCGGCATGGCATCCCATTGATTTAGCTTTACATATTTCTGTTCTTAACATGTACTGTTGTCTTCTCGCTCTACTCATTCTTTACCCTCCATCATCTATGTGCCAGGATCTGCATCCGTTTTGAACTAGAATGTACTCTACAAATTTATATCCTCTTTCTGTACTTCCTTTTCGTACTCCACCGTTGTTTTCATCGTGACGCTTGTCTATGTAGTATCCTTTTTGGACTTTTTGCATCTTCTCTGAAGAAATCACATTCCCAAATCACATCTTTCTCGATGTGCGGTTGTTTTAAATTCCTGGATGGGGGAGTATGTCTTACCTCCGTATTTCTCCATCTTTTTACGTCCTTTTCTTTTTTACCAGGTAGGATGCTAGTTTCCCATATTGCCCTGTGTCGTCAAAAGCCTGATGTGGATTCGTCCACGATCCCAGCAATTTTTATTGTTTTTTATCCATGCTTTCGATTACCATGTGTATATGTCTTGCACCTTTATCTCCTGTTTCCAGTACATACACATACTTAAATTCTTTTCCAATCTTTTTATATTGTTTCCTTAGATCTCTGATCAGCTTGTCCTTTGCTTTAACATCTCTTTGTACGTGTCTGGTCTTTCGTCTTTTTCTGTAGGAAAATGTTATGAACATGTCTCCTGCTTGGAAGTTACAGTTTAATTTCCACCTCAGCTGCTCTGTTTGTCTTCTGATATTTACCTCTTCTTGTTCTGGTCTACTTGGCTCTCCAGTTTTTGCTCTCTTCTCCTTTGGTTTATGCTTTCGGCTATAGTACTTCTTAATTTCTACTGTCTTACCTGCGTACACTCTTCTAATCCAATATGGCATTTGTCTTTCCTCCTGGTACTGCTCGTTTAATCTATTAGTATTTACTCAAACATAATACTTTTTTATCGAGTTAGAAAAGCGGATTCGAACCGCTTATTTCCTTGCTTTTTTGCTTTTAATTTGTTACAATATATTTGTGGCTTTTTTATCCACAATATTGCGTTGAAAAAAGGCATCCCGATCACTGTTCCGGGATGCCTTTTTCTTTTACCATTTCTTTCAATCTCTCCGGATCATCACATATGTCCTCGTATCTTCCGAGCTTGTCCACAATGTCCCCGATCGCGCAGTTATTATCTACACGGATCAAGGACGCTCTGTATGTATAAGATTTATGATTTCTCGTCGTCAATCTCATCTTGATCTTCTTATTCTAAATGCTGTCTGATCGTTATTAGTCGTTCACGTAATTCTTCGGCTTGCTCTGCATTTATTCCGCAAAATTCCATTCCATCTAATCCTTTTTTCATTCCAACAATCAGAACATTTCCATTGATTGGATGTCCCTGAACGTCTGTTTCATATAGATATGACGCAATTGGATTGATCTGTGCTGTTTTGTGATACAAATACTCTTCATCTACAAGCATCATCACTGGATACTGTTCTTCTGTTAGTGTGTATAGCCTTTTTTGGATGCACAATTTCTACATTCTCACATTCTTTTCCTATCAGCTTGTAAAATTTATGTAGCTGCTCAATAACCGTTCCTTCTGGATAGTTAAGCATCAATACTCGATCACTCATATTTTTATCATCAAAAATGTCTAAATCTATGCCGTCTTTAATCAGAATCATTTTCCTTGTCTTTTCACTCATTTTCTGCTCCTTTACGCATATCTATGATCATCAATTTTTCCTACTATTTCTTTTTTTTTGATCAAGCTCCAAGATATACCTATCTTTAAACTCTATATAATTAATCAGCTCATCTGCCATTCCTATAGCAGAGCCTTTCTTTACATGTTCAATGTTTCCATCTATATATAATTCATTTGGAATCACAGTTTTTTTGATATACTATTTTAATATTTTCCAGTATTTCAACTGCTTTTCTCATTGCAGAGATTGTCGGATTTTCATCCAATAAATCTCCTCCCATTATTCCATGCATCTTCATTTGCTTATCATATCTTTCGAGATTGTCTTTCAGCACGCTCACAGCTGTACTGACATTCATCTTGCTTTCTTTGTTCCTCTCGTGATATAATTTATATGAATTTTTTATTTGTGCCTTGGAAGTTATTAGAACTGCTTCCTTGGCCTTTTTATTTTCACTCATCACTATTTTTCTCTCTCTCTATACTTGTATGTTTTTATTGTTGTTGAGTCTTTTAGTGCTTCTTGTACTTTTTTAGCCATTTCTTTTCCTGTTTCATCTAGCCCCCCCCCTGTTCTTCTAAGAGGTCAGCGACATATCTTAATACTCCGATCGTGATGTGTACTGTTGCATCGCACAATGGAGAAATGTAGTCGTTTACATTTTTGCCGCTTCTACGCATGCATCCTGTAGTGTTATCGCCGATATAGGATCAGCTCCCATCTCCTTTAGTTTCATTGACAGTTCTATTTTTCTTAATAATTCTTCTTGCATTCTTCCCATTTTATGCTTGTCCTTTCTGCCCGGAATCTCACCGGGCTGTTTTTTTTTTCTTTTTGCTCCGATAGCTCTGATCACTGTCAGGGCCATCATCTTTTTCTGCTCTGGTGTAAGTTCTCTTACCTCTTTATCATTTACGAATCTTCTTACTGTGTATCCTTCCATACGCTTCCCTCCTCTCTTTCCAGTTTATTTATTCCTGCTTGTCTGTTATGCTGCATTCGTCGGATTCTTCTCGTCCATCTTCTGCCTTGCTATTAAGATGTCAATGCTTGCTTTTACAAGTATCATGGACTCCTTGTCCAGCTTCTTAAGATTTTCAACAGTTTCTTTCATGAGTTCTTTCCCTTTGTCTGTCATGCTTCTCACCTTCTTTCTTTTTGTACTGCAGATGAATTAACACTCCGCCCGATTTATTCACATGATAATGATTGTTTTTAATGGGGGGTCTCCATTTAGAGGATTTTTCTTTGGATCGTAGTTGGAAAGCAACAATTTGCCTTCATTTCGATCGGGCGGGTGTTAATCCATCTGCTGCCTGTTGTTTTTCATTTTTCCCTTCTTGATGTCTTCATCCATTTCCTTTATACTCATAAGTGTATTGTTACTATTGTTTCAGCTTGAAAGGAGTTTAATTATGGCTGTTTATAAAATTTCTGACATCCTCTTGAAACTTGGCGAAATGATCGAGGATGGTCACGCCTTCGTTGAATTGGATGAGTATCCGGAAGAAGACGATTCGCCAGCACTTCTGTCTTTTTAATGTTCCTGTCGAATGTGAACGTCCGGATTTTGATGTTTCTGACTATGAAAGCATTGATTCTTGTAATCCAGATGATCCTGTTTCTAATGAGACAATTGCCGTTTCCCAAGATGGCCTTTGTCCTAATATGCTTTTCTCTTACAATGAAATCTCAACGCTTGAACTGTCTCTTAAGAATTCTATTGAATATCTTCAAAATTTTATTGATAGTCCCAATTGCACTAGAGATGAAAAGGATCATTATCGTCCTGTTATCATTGCTTTCAGAAACTTATTGCCTAAAATTCAACGTTTCTTAAAATCTCAGCCTACTATTTAGCATCTTTCTGTGTTCCTGGATAAGGTTCTCTAATATAAATAGTCGCTGGTTTTTCTCCAAATCCGTTTTGTATTTTTCACATACGGTTTGGAGAATTTTTTATCTTCTTTTAAATCTTGAATCATTTCTTTCATTTCCAAATACTTCTTTTTTGAGATCCACATTCTTTCTCATCTCCTTTCCTGGTGCTTCGTTATCTTGTTGCTGTATATCATTTTTCTTGACTATGTGGATATTATACATTGACTTCGTGGGATTTGTCAATACGCTTTATTTAATTTTCTTGACTATGTGGGATTTTTGTTTTATACTTTTCTCATAAATTAATAACAGAAGGAGGTGAGCAGAACTGAATACTCGAATAAAAGAACTTAGAAAAACGTTAAAATTAACTCAAGAAGAATTTGGATCTCGTGTTGGTGTCAAAGGAAACACTATTGGAAATTATGAATTATCATTGCGTAATCCTTCTGATGCTATTATTCATTCGATGTGCAGAGAATTTAATGTAAATGAAACTTGGCTCCGATCCGGAAAAGGCGAAATGTTTCTTCCTCAAGAAGATGAAGTTTCTGAAATTGTATCTCATTTGCTGGATGAATCGAATCCTTTTTATGACATGATCCTGGACATCATGCATACTTTTAATAACCTGGATGATAAAGGTCAGGAAATTATTTGTAATTTCACGTCAGATCTTGTTGATAGAATGGCAAAAAGGAATAAACAAGACAATTAATTTTTACACTAAAGATAGGATGATACTATGGCAATAACTATTTCTTTCAATCAAGATACTGGTTCTATATCTGTTGAAGATTATAATTTCAAAAAGATTGAACGTCATAAAGGTAAAAAGTCTTTTAGATTTTCCAAAAATTATATTGTGATCGATATTGAAACAACTGGTTTGGATACTTCCATTGACTCTATTATTGAGATTGGTGCCATTAAAGTTGTAAATAATTCTGTAGAATCGACATTTTCTTCTTTGGTAAAACCTCCAGCTCTCGAATTTGATCCTGAATTTGACGATTGTGATTTTTTATTTAATAGTACTGGTCAGAAATATTATTATATTGATTCTTATATCACTAACTTGACTCATATCACTAATGAAATGCTTGACTCTGCTCAGAGCCACAATCTGTATTAAAAAGAATTTCTTGATTTTATTTCCAATGACATTCTAGTTGGTCATAATGTCAATTTTGATATCAATTTCTTGTACGATAGCATTTTTGAAATATTTCAATCGAGAATTACATAATGATTTTGTTGATACTTTGAGGCTTTCAAGAAGATTACACAAAGATCTCACACACCATAGATTAGCTGATATGGCAAATTATTATCAAATTGATGTTCCAGAAGCACACCGTTCTTTGGCTGATTGTGTCACAACGAACGAATTGTTTCATCGATTACAAGATTCTATGATTGAAAAAATATGGATCTTCTGAGAATTTTACTGAATCTATTAAAAATCAATATAGTGGAATTGATATAAATTCAATAACTACAACTAACACAGACTTTAACCAATTTCATCCTTTATATCAAAAAGTTTGCTGTTTCACTGGAAAATTAGAAAATATGCCACGAAAAGACGCAATGCAGCTTGTCGTTGATCTTGGTGGTATCGTGGCTAATTCTGTAACCAAGAAAACTAATTATCTTATTCTTGGCAATAATGACTACTGTACTCAGATCAAGGATGGTAAAAGCAATAAACAGAAGAAGGCTGAAAAAATTAAAATTATCCGGACAAGATATAGAAGTAATTTCAGAAAATACATTTTATGAAATGCTAAATTTTGAAGCATAAGGATTTGAATTTCAAAGAAGGGAAGACGATTAGCCTTCCCTCTTGATGTGATTTCTGATGATGATAAAGATTCTTTTCAAGAATAATTCATCATTGATGTGCATGATCATTTGATTGATCTGTTGTCTATACCACTCTTTCATCTCTTTATCCTCCTCTCTCTGTATTATAGTCTTTTCAGAGTGTACTGGAAGATGTTGGGATGATATGTCCAATATGTTGGACATCATGGTGTAACATTATATGAATACAAATCCTCTGGAGCTACCTGCAATGCTTCTGCAAGCATGCAGATCGTTAATAATGTCGGTTCATAACGATTGTTTTCGATATTGTTGATCGTACTTTTTTTACTGACTCGGATAATTCAGCAAGTTTCCTGCTGCTGATTCCTTTATCAGATCGGATCTGGTAAAGATGATATTCAATTTTAACATTCAAGTCTGTACCTCCTGGTATATCTTTAGAGTGTACAGTATTGTAATTTAATATTAACCATTTTGCTGATATCGGGAAAATGGTAAAAAATACCGCCCAGCTGGTAACTAGGCGGTATTCAGAAAAACACTTGCACCTGTCAAGAACAGATGAAATACTTTTCCCTCAACAAGTAAAGTATATCATTTTTTTCTTGGCACCCGGCAAGGGTGTATTTTTTGTACAAATTTTTAATATTTTATAAAAAGGAAAAGGTGATAACATGAAAAAATTGCAGCTGCTTATATAAGAGTCAGCACGCATATGCAAGAAGAGCTGTCTCCTGATGCACAGCTTAGATGTATTAGAGACTGGGGAAATGTGCATGGTTATTATATACCAGACGAATATGTTTTTTATCGATAATGGAATTTCTGGAAGAAAAAGCAAAAAGCGTCATGATTTCTTGCGAATGATCGGATTGGCAAAAACGAAGCCTGCTTCTCCTTTTGAAGCAATACTTCTTTGGAAATTTAATCGTTTTGCACGAAACCAAGAAGAAAGCATTGTTTATAAATCTATGTTACGCAAAAAATGCAATGTTGATGTAATCAGTACTACTCAGCAAACAACAAAAGACATTTATGGAGATCTTATTGAGCGTATCATCGAATGGACTGATGAATTTTATTCTATCCAGTTAGGGGGAAGACGTTTTTTCGTGGTATGACAGAAAACGCCCTTCGCGGAAATTTTCAGTCATCTCCTGCTTTTTGGATATAAGGTAGAAAAAGGACAAGGTCTTGTCATCGTTGAAGATCAGGCAAATATCGTTCGCATGATTTTTTAATTTATATGCCAATACTATGATGGGATTTTATGAAATCGCACGTCATTTGAATCGCTTAGGCTATAAAACTAAGAAGGGTGGAGCCTTTGAAACTCGCACAATTAGATATATTATCCAAAATCCGATCTATAAAGGATATCTTAGATGGAACTATGCAAATGGTACTACACGTGTTGTTAATGATGAAAGTGAATGGATTATTGTAAAATCTCCACTAGTTCCTATAATTGTGTCTGAAGAACTTTGGGATCGGGCAAACGAACGTTTAAAAAATGAGTATCGTCCTAAAAACGGAAAACCTGTATCAAAGCATCGACATTGGCTGTCCGGTCTTGTTAAAGTGTTCTTCCTGCGGCGCTTCTTTTCTACATCTGTGCAATACCGTCATGATCGCACCTACATTAATTTTCAATGCTACAAATACCTTAAAGGAAAATGCCTGGTTTCTCATGGAATTTCTGAAAAGAAGCTTGTTCCATTGGTTTTAAATGTCTTGAAAGAAGATATGAGTAAATCTTACATAGAGTGCGAACGTATAGAAAAGGTTGTTGAAAATCAACAGGATATCCTAGATGTTCAGTTGAAACGTTTGGCTACCAGAGAAGCACGAATTAAAGAAGCATATTTGAATGGTATTGATTCTTTGGCAGAATATAAGGCTAACAAGGAAGAAATTCAAAAAAAACGTGAGTTTCTTCTTCAGCAATCACAGGATCATAACAAAACGGAAAAGGAATCTAACGAACTTCCCAATAAAATTCGCGGTGTTTATGATATACTGGTTTTTAGTCTTTTCTTATTTACTTTATACGCACTTGCAGAATGGATGACGCAGTGGGGTTCTAAATACTTAGGTGATCAGGGATATGCTCCGATTGAGATCTTGAGATATTATTATGGAGAGAGTATGTACATCAATACCGCAGAACAGATTTCAGGAATTCCTTCTTCCTGGCCGGGATATGATCTGACGATCAGCAGCAGAGGAGATAAGGTTCGACAAATACAACAACAATTGAATCGTATTGCTAAAGATTATCCTTCTCTGCCTACGATTGCTGTGGATGGTGTTTATGGAGAATCTACTGCGAATGCTGTTCGGAAATTCCAGAATATTTTTGGACTGCCACAGACTGGGATTGTTGATTACCCTACTTGGTATAAGATCAGTGAGATCTATGTTGGGGTTAGCCGGATTGCGGAGTTGAATTGAAATCTTAGATACAACAAAAGCCCCACAAAGTTCATCCTTGTGGAGCTTTTTTTCATTTCTTATTCTATTTACTCTTCACCAAACACCGTTTTTTATAAAAAGCAATTCCATAACACAATACTTCCTCATAAGCATCTTCAAACTCTTTTGCATACATCTTTGTGTTGATCTGATCTAACGCCTTTTGACAGTCTTTTTCCAAATCTTCTAATTTTCTTGAATACTTTGCTTCAAATACTGCAACTTGTCCTGTTACATCATTGTAGATTACAATATCACTTCGTCCTTCTCCATGCTCTCTATTCGACTCTACACTATAACCTGCTCCCTGCAAAGATTCCTGCAAGAAATGCATGATAGAAATTTTCTCGGTAATCATAATAACTGATCGTCATTCGCAGTAATGTGCTGATTTCTTTTGTTGCCTTATCCGCATCTTTGTTCCACACTGCATCAAATAAATCTTTCCGATTCGTAACTCTTGCACTGTCATCAAACCATTTGATTACGGTTGATTCGAAAATTTCTTTTTACTTCTTTGTTTGGAATTCTTAATTCTATCTGACCATCCTTATCACGTTCTCCGACTTTTGTAAGATATCCTGTAAGATAGAGAATACTCCATACGTTATCTTCTGATGAATGTAGATAATCATATGTGAGATCTTCTTCTATTTTCTGGCAGATGCTTCCACCAGCAATCAACACTTCCAGTTTTTTCGTATAGCAGCTCCCTGTATAATCAATAAAAGAGCGAATGATCGCATTATCACTGGTGTTTTTCCAGTAGCTGACTGGTCTTGCATTCAGATCATTTTGAAGATCTCTTAGATAATTCATGACATCCCATGGGCAATAAACTTCAAACTCTCCAAAATTATATCCATCATACCATTCTTTAATCAGATCCGCTTTCTCTTCAATCTCCGCATCTTCTAAAAAGCTTATCTACATCCTGTTGTGTAAATCCATAATATTCATTGTATCTTGTGGATGAAATCGTATCTGATACAAAGTTATTTGTTCCAGTGAAAATACTTTCTTTTGGCAATCTTTAGGCATCCTGTGATGACTGCAAACTTTAATGAGGAATTATCTTTTAATGCCGTACTTAACATGCCTTTTATAACTTCTAACATTTCTTTGTAGTACCCATTATTACTTGCCTTCGCAATCGGCACATCATATTCATCGATCAAAAGAATCACCGGCTTTTCATAGTAACTCTGCATCATATTCATAATCGTTACAATTGATCCCTTTATATCTGTAATCGATGCTGTTTGACTTCTCAATCTTGAAAATATATCTTTTTCATTTTCTCTTATATTTTCTCCTGTTTCTAAATAGGAATTCTGACTGCACAATGATGAAATTACAAATTTCAGCATATTAAATGCATTCTCAAAAAGTTGTTCCATCCACATCTTTTAATGACAAAAACAATGTTGATATTGATTCATCCAGTTTTTACAGATTTCCTTTTCTTTTTGATATTTCTAATCCATCAAATAATTCTTTTTACTATCTTTTCGAATATCCAGAAAACTAGCAACCATATTCATCGCCATCGTTTTTCCAAACCGTCTAGGCCGCGTAATCAACGTCACCTGATCCATATCTGAAATACCAACAGGAATATTTAGATTCTTCATCTCTGCCTGCTGCCTCCTTTCTTTTTATTAATTATATGATGTAAGTGTCAAAAGTATAAATTGCGTTTGTGCTTGCACAAATAAGCAATTTATATTTATTGACACACCGAACAACGAGAACTCCCATAAAATGGTGTGAACGCACCATTTTATGGGAGTTCGAGGTGTTCGAGGATTGTGAAATTGCGTAGCAATGAAACAATCTGGACATCAGAGAGTGGCAAAATTTACTTTTGACACTCTCATCGTATATATTGATAAACATATATTTGCAGTTCAATTTTTAAATCTTTAAACCAATACATGTTATAATAATCCTTAGAGCTTCTCCACTCACCACCCCAGCTGAATCCATATTTCTTAAAGATCTTATAAGCTGTATCATTCTTATGGATCATATATCTTTTATATTTTCCTTTACATTTTGACGTCTTTCTCTGTTTATACACCTTCCCATTTGCCGGTGATACCTTATTTCCTTTGACCCACGGATTAATCCTTTGATTGATATCGATAGCCATTCCATAAGAATGGTTGGAAAGTTTTGTCGTTCCACTGATCACACGATAATTAAACGCAGAGGTATTATTCGCAGCCATAGACTTCTCATCATTCGCACCATAATCATCGATCAATCTCATTCTCTCAATTCTGTATTTCTTCTGATAAAGAGCATAAAAGACCTTGACCGTTTTCTTTCGCGATCTTCTTGTTAACGATCAACTCACCCTCTTTTACCTTCCCATCAAAACCATAATGAAGAACCTGTACATATCTTAAATCAGACAATTTAATATTATTATTCTTACGATAAGATTTTCCCGTGATCCTCTTTTTCAATGTTCGGAGAAATCTTCTCATAAGTAAAGCCTTTTTATAAGTATATTTCGAAGCTGCATTCGCAGATTTTCTCTGTAAACAAGCCGGAATCACAGCCACTGTAAACGCTGTCAATGCAATTATCGTAGTTAATTTCAATTTTGATCGATTCATTTATTCTCATCCTTTCCAAAACTTCAATCATTTATCTTAATCGGTTTCATTATAACATATATTCCAAAAGCCCCACACTCCATACCTTGCTTCTGCTAATAACCTACAGGTAAAATATTTTAAATATCAACTGCCCCGGGACCGTATGAACACGTCTGCACTTAGCGAATGGATGATCGTAAGATCATTCATGAGCTTAGTACAGCTACGTGAGAATCCGAATGCGAATGGGTCCCGGGGCAGTTGATATTTAAAAATATTCATTGAAAGAGTGAATTATTTTTGATATACAAGAAATTGATACTCAATATCAAAGTAAGTCTCTTCTTCACTCTCTTTCACAAGTTTCCACTCTGGCATCTCATCCAGATCTGGAAAATAAGTATCTGCATCATATGCAAAGTCTGTTCTTGTAACATAAGCTGTATCACAATAAGGGAGCATCATGCGGTAAATGCTTTCTCCACCGATGATAAAAATATCTTCATCCTTATATTCTTCCAGCTCATCTAACAATTCTTCTTTACTTCCAACTACGATCGCTCCTTTTGCATCATAGTCTTTATCATGTGTCAATACGATATTCGTTCTCTTTGGAAGCGGCATTCCATTTGGAAAGCTTTCTAATGTTTTTCTTCCCATGACAACGACTTTTCCTGTTGTCATCTGACGAAACATCTTCATATCATTTGGAATATGGACTAAAAGTTCATTGTTCTTTCCTATTGCCCAGTTTTTATCTGCATTTACAATAAGATTCATCTTACCTTCTCCTTCTTATATTGCGATCGGAATATCTTTGATCTGTTCTCCTGCCTGATAGTCTTCGATCTTAAAGTCATCTGTTGTGAATTCATAGAAATCTTTGACTTCTGGATTAAGCGTTACTTTTTGGTGCAGGATATGTCTCTCGTTTGATCATCTCTTTGATGATTGGAATATGGCGATCATAAATATGTGCATCTGCGATCACATGAACTAACTCTCCTGGTTCCATATCACATACTTGTGCCATCATATAAACTAATGCCGCATACTGGACAACGTTCCAGTTATTTGCTGCTAAAATATCCTGAGAACGCTGGTTCAAGATTGCATTCAATGTGAGCTTATCATGTCCTGGTTTCTTTGTTACATTAAATGTCACACTATACGCACATGGATAAAGATTCATCTCATGAAGATCTTGGTGGACATAAATATTTGTCATGATCCTTCTACTGTATGGGTTGTGTTTCAGATCATAGATCACACGATCTACCTGATCCATCTCTCCCTCTTTATATTGATGCTTTACACCCATCTGATATCCATAAGCCTTTCCAATCGAACCATCTTCATCTGCCCATTCATCCCATATATGGCTCTTAAGGTCATTGACATTATTGGATTTCTTCTGCCAGATCCATAATAATTCATCAATAGCTGACTTAATATATGTCTTTCTTAAAGTCAATGCTGGAAATTCTTTGGACAGATCGTAACGATTTACAACACCAAATTGTTTGATCGTATAGGCAGACTCTCCATCTGACCAGTGCGGACGGACTTTCTCTCCCTCTGTACTAGTTCCATTCTCTAAAATATCTTCGCACATAGATATAAATACCTGATCTGCATAACTCATTCTTTCTTTTGTTCTCCTTTTCTTCTTCCTCGCTGTTGATCGTAAGCATCTCAAATCTTCGTTTAAAAAATGCGATCTTACGGTCAAACACTCCTAATCGGTATAAATTGATCACAAACATTCCAAGGATCAGGGCTAATAACATTCCTCCTAATCCTCCGAATTTCAGACCAACGTAGATCAAAAAAGATCGTTGTCAGTGCTGAGATTCCCATACTGTCTCCCATCATCTTTGGCTGCAAGACCTGTTTCAATACCAGACAGATCGCATAAATGATCAGTAAGATAACTGCTGTTTTGATATCTCCTGTGATCAGCTTAAATATTGCCCATGGAATGATCACAGTCCCTGTTCCAAGGATTGGAAATATATCGACAATTCCTACTAATACCGAATAGATAAAAAAGAATGTCCAATCCCTGCAATAAAAAAATCCGATCCAAAGGATCGCTATGATCACTATCATGATCTTTAACTGCGCAAGGCAGTAACTTACTAAGACTCCAACTGAGTTCTTCATAAATACATTGATCTTATGCTTCACAAATCCTGGAATACATTTTTCATACCATGCTATGAGTTTTTCTCGTTCCAGTGAAAACATATAAGCTGCAAATAACATAACAACAAGCCCTAACAGACCGCTTGTCACACCCTTTGCAACACCACCTGCATGTGCTACCCCATAATCTCCTGCAGAAGATGCCGCTTTCTTGAAAAGCTCTCCGATCGATCCGCTCCACTGATCAAACTGTTTTCCAAAAGATGGTGGAAGAATACTTAAAAATTGCTCTATCTTCTTCTGAAAGATCATTCCTTGTCTCATGATCTCATGACGGATATCTGGTGCATCCTGTATAAATCCGATGACTTGCAGTGCGATACCTCTGACTGCAAAATAAAGAACCACTATAATTCCTGTGATAACTGCCGCGATCAAGATCGCAGAACCAAATTTCTTCGGCAATTTTACTTTCTTCTCCAGATATTCAATCACTGGGTGTGCTATCATTGATATGATCCAACCAGCCACAAATGGCCACAAAAAATACGATTGATTTTGGTAATACAAAGATCAAAAAGCAATGCACCTGCTAATATGACCAACAGTTCCATGATAATATCCAGATAAATCTCCCAACGTTTCATAATCGTATCACTCCTTGATGTAATTAGTATATCATTGAATTTTCATACCATTTTCCATCTCTTAAAAAACCATTATACGTTACAATCTATTACTTGGCAATTCTAATCTCATCTTTCTCTCTGTCGTAATGATATATGTGATCTGATAAAACTTCTTCCTGATCCACAACCATACGGTTTGTCTCTCTAACCATTTCTCGTAGTTCCTCTGAACTTTGCACATATTCATCATCCAGTAAAAGGATCACTTCATGAATACTGCTTGGAAGAATATAAAGATCATGTCCCATATAATTCGCGAAATCTCTCAGTGGATCTTTATAAAGCATGACGGATGCTCCATTCATATAATCTCCATTTGATAATACAAACAATGGAATCTCCATATCCGTGATCTTTACTGGTATCACAGACTGAATCTTTGCGCATCACTGGTGGGAAGATCTTCTCCGTGTTCTCCTTTGCATCCTTCATCATCTGTTCCTTTGTCACACCCCATAACAGCAACTCTTTGTTCCTCACTAATGCACTCGCCATCCCGTCATGATTCCGGTATGCTGCCCAACGATATGTAACTGCCAGATCTAAGAACCGCTCGTATGGTGTATACTTTAACATCTCTTTATTCTTCTCATAATTAACCACACGATAAAACAGATTCTTCTTAATATGCTCATAATCTGAAACTTTATCCTCATCCAGATAAAATCCAACCTGATGTCCTCGATAAATTCTGGCGATATCTTTCATCGTATCTGATAATTCCTGTCCCCTTAAATAATTTCGATAAAATATCTCCAAATACAACACTGGTACCAGATAATTCTTGGTCTCTCCGATCGACAACCCCATCATCGATATCTGATTATTCCTCTTAACCCTCTGCACCATAACTTTCTTTCCTTCCATCTCTGGAAGATAGTTTAAAATATTCGCTTCTACATACTGATAAAATTCTTTCTCATTCAACATGGTCTTCTCCTTTTCTGTGGATGAAAACGCATGCCATAACCCCATTTTATTTGTTTCCCTCATTTGTCTTCATATGTAAATAATTTCCATATCATCATACAATATTTTCCAGTTGATTGCAATAAAAAAAAGAAATTTATTTTTCAAAATTTCTTTTTTTATTCAATCTCTATTTTGTTGCTGTAAATTCTTTTAAGAAATCAAGTAATGTTTCCATTTCTTCTCTCGTACCGATTGTAATCCTTAAATAATTATTGATTCTTGGCTGATCAAAATAACGGACATAAATCTTTGCTTTCTTCGCTGCTTCAAAAATCTCTTTGGCAGGTACGCTTTCATGTGTCGCAAAGATAAAGTTTGCTTTGGAATCTGCAAAACTAAATCCGATCTTTCTCATCTCAATCTGGAACCATTCTCTTGTATCAATGATCTTATTTCTTGTCTCCTGGAAATATTCTTCATCTTCTAAGACAGCTGTTCCAAGAACAATGGATGGCTCATTCATCGTATAAGAGTTGTAGGAATATTTCACATCATTCATTGCCTTGATCAGTTCATTGTTACCAATCGCATATCCGATACGAAGTCCTGCTAAAGATCTTGATTTGGAATATGTCTGAACGACTAAAACGTTATCATATTTTCTTGTCAGTTCTTTCGCTGTGTCGCCGCCAAAATCAATATAGGCTTCATCAACGATCACAACGACATCCTGATTGTGTTGGATGATATCTTCCACAACCTCTAAAGATAAAAAATGCGCCTGTTGGTGCATTAGGATTTAAAGGAATACCACCCCGCCATTTTCTGCGTAATAATCTTCTTTCTGAATCTCAAATGCATCATTGACTGCTTTCTTCTCATATGGTATTCCGAATAATTCTGCCCATACAGGATAGAAGGAATATGTGATATCTGGGAAGAAGATTGGTTTCTTACCGTTAAAAAATGTCATAAATGCAACAGCAAGCACATCATCAGATCCAACTCCGACAAATACTTCTTCTTTATCAAATCCATGATTCTTATCGGATGGCGGATAAGGGTTTTCATTTGTATTTAACTTGATCACACCTTCTTCTTTTGGCTGTTCACCCGGTGTATAAGGTTCTACTTTTCGTACATTGTCTCTCCAGCTGTTCATTGAAAGTCTCCTTTATCTATATTGGCTTATTTGCGATAGTCATCGATCAGTTTCTTAAATAATGGAAGGGCTTTTCGATACGTTCTGTTGGTACACAGTAAGAAATACGCACATATCCTGGGCATCCAAAGCTGTCCCCAGGTACGATCAACAGATCATATTCTTTCGCCTTCTCGCAAAAATGCATTGGCATCTTCTTCTAATGCTTTCGGGAATAAATAAAAAAAGCTCCACCTGGTTCTACACATTCATATCCCATATCCACTAATGCATTATAGAATAAATCTTTGTTCTTCTGATAGATTGAAAGGTCAGAAGTTAAATCTACACATTCTCCAACAACTTTCTGATATAAGGTTGGCACACAGACATAAGAAAGTAAACGTGCAGATGCGATAAACGCTGGCAGTAACTGTTCAAAATCTTCTGCTTCATTTGGTGCTACGATATAACCGATACGTTCTCCCGGCAGTGATAAGGATTTACTAAAAAAGAATATGCTACTAATGTATTGTTATAAAAATGTGGAACATATGGCACTTCAAATCCATCATACGCAATCTCTCTGTATGGTTCATCGGAAATAATGTAAATGCTGTGTCCATATTCTTTTTTGTTTCTTCTCTAATAATGCAGCTAATTTCTCAATTGTCTCTCTGGAATAAACAACTCCGGATGGGTTGTTTGGAGAGTTGATCAAGATTGCTTTGGTATGCTCATTGATCGTTTCTTCCAATTCTTCAAAATTGATCTGGAATGCTTTGGTATCTGCAGAAATAACTCTTAATTTACATCCTGCTCCCTGTGCATAGACTGCGTATTCCGGGAAATGTGGTGCAAATGTAATAATATCGTCTTCTGGTCCATCAACTAATGTCTTAAAACAGATTCCAAGGGCTGCTGCCGCTCCGATCGTCATAAAAATATTCGCTGCTGTATAATTTGTATCAAATCTTTTATTTAAAGACTTGGCAATGTTTTCTCTTACTTCCAGTACTCCAGCATTGCTTGTATATCCATGAATATCCACTGGATCTGCTGTTTTTTAACAGGCGAAGTGCTGTCTCATCAATTTCTTTTGGTGCTGGAACACTTGGATTTCCGATACTGAAATCAAATACATTCTCTGCTCCAACTTCTTTTGCTCTTTTCATTCCATATTCGAAAATATCACGGATAATAGAATGCTGTTTCGATAATTCTACTACTTCTTTTGATAACATGATCTGTCTCTTCCTTTCTTTGCCATTAGTTTTATTTTACAAAAAAATGCAGAAAATTACAACAACCCTCGCTGATTGCTGTAATTTTCACGTAATATCATTTGACGATCATTTTATTCATCTAAAGCATCTCTTAAACTCTTTTGTAAATTCATAAACTTTTTCAGGACTTTCTTCGCCATATTTGCTGATCAGTTTCACGATCGCACTTCCAACAATAACACCGTCACAGTAAGTACTCATTTTCTTTGCCTGTTCTGGTCCTGAAATACCAAATCCCACTGCACAAGGAATTGTTGCATTCTTCTTGATCACACCGAAGAATTCATCAAAATCTGTTGTAAATTCACTTCTTGTTCCTGTAACTCCGATGGAAGATACACAGTATAAGAATCCTTCTGCTTCTTTTGCGATCATTGCGATACGGTCATGAGATGTCGGTGTTACAAGACTGATATTGTCAACTCCGTGAGCTGTTGCCACGCCCTGAATCTCGTCTTTTTTCTTCATATGGCATATCAGGCACGATGACGCCCTGAATCCCACATTCATTACAAAGATCAAAGAATCTTTCGGTTCCAAAACGATAGATCGTATTGAGATACATCATCATGACAAATGGTGTTTCTTTGATCTCTTCTCTTAATTCTTTTACCATCTGAAAGATTCCCTTTAGTGTTGTACCACCTGCAAGAGAATGCTGGCTGGCTTCCTGAATGACAACACCTTCTGCGATTGGATCTGAGAATGGAATTCCGATCTCGATCACGTCAGCGCCTGCTTTTACCATCGCTCTGATATTTTCTTTTGTTGTTTCATACCCATAATCTCCAGATACGATATAAGTTACTAATGCCTTTTGTCCATTCTTTTTCGATTCTCAAATGTTTCTCTAATTTTCATCTAACTGCACTCCTCTGTATCTTGCTACCTGATAAACGTCTTTGTCTCCACGGCCAGACAGACAGATAACGACTGACTGGTCTTTACTCATTGTTGGAACGATCTCCATTGCCGCTGCAACTGCATGAGATGATTCGATCGCTGGGATCACTCCTTCTGTTTTGGATAAATATTCAAAGGCTTTGACTGCCTGTTCATCTGTGATACTTACATATTCTGCTCTTCCGATTTCATGAAGATGTGCATGTTCTGGTCCGATTCCCGGATAATCAAGTCCTGCTGAAATAGAGTATACAGGATCGATCTGGCCTTCTTCGTTCTGTAAGAACAAACTCTTCATTCCATGAAAAATACCTTTACTTCCTTTTGCGATCGTTGCTGCATGATCTAACGTATCAATCCCTCTTCCAGCTGCTTCTGCCCCGATCAGTCTGACACTTTCATCTGGGATGAAATCATAGAACATTCCCATCGCATTGGATCCACCACCAACGCAGGCAAAAACTGCATCTGGAAGTTTTCCTTCGGCTTCTTTCATCTGTGCTTTTGTCTCTTCTCCGATGATCTTCTGGAAGTCACGCACCATGGTTGGATATGGATGAGGACCCATTACAGAACCGATGCAATAAAATGTTGTCTCAATATTTGTAGCCCAGTCTCTCATTGCCTCGTTAATAGCATCTTTTAAAGTTCTTGTTCCACTCTCTACAGCATGAACTTTCGCTCCAAGAAGTTCCATACGGTATGCATTCAGACTCTGGCGTTCCACGTCTTCTGCTCCCATATATACAACACATTCCATGTCAAATAATGCTGCAACAGTCGCTGTAGCAACTCCGTGCTGTCCTGCACCTGTCTCTGCAATGATTCTTTTTTTCCCCATTCTCTTTGCAAGTAAGATCTGACCTAATACATTGTTGATCTTATGGGCACCTGTATGGTTCAAATCTTCTCGTTTTAAATATACTTTTGCCCCTCCAAGATCTTTTGTCATCTTCTCTGCGTAGTATAAAAGAGATGGACGGTTTTGCGTAATCTCTGTATAACTGACGTAATTGGGCTAAGAATTCTGGGTCATTTTTGTATGTTTCATAAGCCTCATTTAACTCGTTTACCGCGTTCATTACAATTTCTGGTACATACTGTCCACCGTACTCTCCAAATCTTCCTATTTTATTCATGTCTTCCTCCTGTTATCTGCATGATTTTTCTTTCATTTTTTTCAAATCTTTGTATCCATCCGTTTCGATTCCACTGGAAATGTCGATCCCATATGGATGAACTTTTTCTGTGATTTCTTTTTATATTTTTATTGTGAAGCCCGCCTGCAATGAAAAATGGTTTTCTGATTCCTTCTTTGGGAATCAGATCGTAATTCATTACTTTTCCGGTACCTCCATACATATCTTTTCCTTCTGTAAATGTATCCAGTAATAATTTATCAACTGGAAGCTGTTGGGCTTCCTTGATGTCTTTTGTATCTTTCACTCTGACCGCTTTCCAGATTTCTTTATCTGTCTGCTGTCTTAACTGTTCAATATAAATAACATCTTCATCGCCATGTAACTGGATCACGTCTAATGGAACTTCATTGGCGATTTCTGTAACTTTCTCAATTGTTTCATTGACGAATACTCCGACACTTAAGATCTTTTGATCTAAGTTTTGATCAAGTTCTCTTGCCTGCTGGCCTGTGACATAACGCTTGCTTTTTGAAAAGAAAATATATCCAATTGCATCTGGTTTTACTTCATTTGCATATGCGATATCTTCTTTTCTGCGCATGCCGCACATCTTCACTTTCAGACTTTGTTCTTTGATCTGATTTTTGTATCATAGGCAGCTCCGTAACTGTTTCATTGTTTCTTTGATGTTATCGGATCTCATAAATGTTTCACCGATCAAAACTGCATCGGCTCCTTGCTCTTTGACATTTTTCATATCATTTTCATCCTTCATTCCACTTTCGGAAACTAATACTGCTTCGTATGGAATAAGTGGAGCAAGTTTACTTGTTGTATTTAGATCAACATCAAATGTTTTTAAATTTCGATTATTGATTCCGATAATATCGCATCCACATGCAACGACTTTCTTTAATTCTTTTTTCGTTATGAACTTCTACCAGACAATCAATCTCTAAGCTTTTTGCCAGATCATAAAAATTCCTTTTATCTTTTCTTCGGAAAGAATTGCTGCGATCAGAAGGATTGCATCGGCTCCTAAGACTTTTGCTTCATAAATCTGATATTCATCGAAAATAAAATCTTTTTTTCTTAACATTGGGATATCTACCTTAGCTCTGATATCCGCAAAATATTTGCTGCCACCTTTAAAATAATGTTCTTCAGTCAAGCAGGAAATGGCTGCTGCCCCTGCATCTTCATAGGCAATGGCTGTCTCCACTGGGCGAAAATCTTCTGCGATCACACCTTTGGATGGAGACGCTTTTTTAACTTCTGAGATCACGGATAATCCAGATTTCTTTAAGGCTTCTTTAAATCCATGATTTTTATTCTTAGAATTTAATGCCATCTCTTTCATATCCTGCGGCTCTATATTATCTTTTTCTCTTTGTAATTGTTCTTTTCTTTTTTCTACGATATCATCTAAGATCATGTTCCACCTCATTTATTTTACATTTGTGTATGCAATAAACTGTTCTAATTTCTCATTTGCCTTTCCAGAATCGATCATCTCGGCTGCCAGTTTCACTCCATCTTTGATCGTCTCTGCTTTTCCGATCGTATAAAGGGCTGCTCCTGCATTTAATAAAACGATGTCTCGTTTTGCTCCCTGTTCTTTCCAGTTAGAATATCTTTTGTAATGATCGCATTTTCATCTGCTGTTCCACCAACAATATCTTCTTTCTTGGCAAGTGTTAATCCTAATTCTTCTGGATCGATCGTATATTCTTTGATCTCATCTCCATTGATCTCACAGACACTTGTTGTGGATGAGATTGAGATTTCATCTAATCCGTCGTCTCCATATACGATCAGGGCTCTTTTTTAACTCCAAGATTCTTCATAACATCTGCCATCGGACGAACCAGCTCTTTTTCATAAACACCGAGAACGATGTAGTTTGTCATTGCTGGGTTTGCTAAAGGTCCTAAGATATTAAATACAGATCTTACCCCAAGCTGTGCTCTGACTGGTCCGGCATATTTCATAGATCCGTGATGTGTCTGTGCAAATAAGAAGGCTACTCCAACCTCATCTAAACATTTCTTGCTTTCTTCTGGTGTTAATCCGATTTTTGCTCCTAATGCCTCTAAGACATCGGCTGCACCACTCTTTGAGGATACACTTCTATTTCCATGTTTCGCAACTTTTGCTCCTGCTGCTGCAATGACAAATGCAGATGTTGTGGAAATATTAAAGCTGTTTGCAAGGTCTCCTCCAGTTCCTACGATATCGATCGCTTCTGTTTCTTCTGGCACGATCGCTGCTTTTGCTCTCATCACTTTGGCAAATCCTGTGATCTCTTCTGGTGTTTCATGATTCATACGAAGACCCGTCAGGAAACTTCCCATCTGAGCATCTGTCGCATTTCCAGACATGATGCAGTCCATGGCCTTATAAGCTTCTTCTTCTGTTAAATGATTTCCTTCCACGATCTTTGTTAAAAATGGTTTTAATGTTTCCTGATTGACTGCGCTCATAGTTTCCTCCTTTTTAGAATCTCCAAGTCTGATTCCTGCGATGTTTGTTAAAAAAGTTTTCTAAGATCCTCATTCCCATTTCAGTTAAGATTGATTCTGGATGGAACTGAATTCCATAGACCGGATATTCTTTATGACATACTGCCATAATCTGTCCTTTTTCATCTCTTCCGATAACTTTTAAATCTTCTGGAAATGTCTCATCATCGATGATCAGTGAATGATATCTTGCTGCATATATTTTTATCTTCTAATCCTTCAAATAAAGGATTCTTTGTTTTTGATTGTAATCTCACTCATTTTTCCATGCATCCATTCTTTTGCTGGAACGACTTTTACGACATATACTTCTCCGATCGCCTGATGTCCCAGACAGATTCCCAAGACTGGAATTTCTTTTCCGAATGTTTTAATTGCCTCTTTTGAAATTCCCTGCACTGTCTGGATATCCAGGTCCTGGTGAGATAACAAGTGCTTCTAGATTTTGTAAGTTTCCGATCTCATCAATCGTTATTTCATCGTTTCTTACAACCTGAATCTGTGGATACAAAGATCCAATGTACTGATATACGTTATAGGTAAATGAATCGTAATTATCTATCATTAAAATCATAACCTTGCTGCCTCCTTCACTGCATTTACAACAGCTAATGCTTTATTCTTTGTCTCCATAAATTCTTTCTCTGGAACAGAGTCATTGACGATTCCTGCTCCTGCCTGCACATATCCTTTTCCATCTTTAAATACGACGGTCCGGATTGCAATACAGGTATCAATATTTCCATCAAATCCAAGATATCCAACGGTTCCACCGTAAACACCTCGTTTTTTTATTTCCAGCTCATCAATGATCTCCATGGCCCTTACTTTTGGTGCTCCAGGATAATGTTCCTGCCGGAAGAACACTCATCAATGCGTTGATTTGATTTTCATCATCTCTTAATTCTCCCTGTACATCACTGACTAAATGTGTAACTTTGGAATATTTTTCAACGGTCATAAAGTTTTTTACTTCTACAGTTCCAAACTTACTGACTTTTCCGACATCATTTCTTCCAAGATCAACTAACATCGTATGTTCTGCTCTTTCCTTTGGATCATTGACTAACTGTCTTACCAACATATCATCTTCTTCTTTTTGTCTTTCCTCTTGGAACCGTTCCTGCGATCGGTTTGGTTGCTACAATTCCATTTAAGACACTGACTAACTTCTCTGGTGAAGCTCCAACCACCTGATAGTCAATGAAATCAAAGAAATAAAGGTATGGAGATGGGTTTAATGTTCTTAAGCATCGATAGACATCAAATGGATCAACATCTGTCTCTACCTCAAATCTCTGGGATAAGACCACCTGGAAAATGTCACCGTCTTTTAATATATTCTTTGGCTTTCTTTACGTTCGCTTCATATTGTTCTTTTGTAAGATTCGATGTTACTTCTGTCTTCACAGGTGTAAATCTATCTTTGGAAAGTGATACCGGACGTTCCATCTTGTGAAGGATCAATTCTGCTTTATCTTCTAATTCTTCATATTTTTGTTTTATATTATCACCTTTGTGGATATTCTGGATGATCACAGCTTTGTTTGCCAAATGATCGAAGGCGATGATCTCATCGTACATGCATAAGTGGCATTCTGGCATCTTCAGATCATTCTTCTGGTACATTTGTTAATTTCTTTTCCACCTGACGGATCATGTCATATCCAAAATATCCGATCAATCCTCCAGTTAATTTTGGATAATCTTCCATAACTGGAGATTTATATTTCTTGATCAGATCACTTAGATAGCTCATCTTAAATTCTTCTTCCTGCTTTACTCCATCGACTTCTAATTCTTTTCCTGAAATCTTGATCTCTGACTTAGGATTGATCCCGATAAAGGAATATCTTCCCCACTGGTCTTTATTTTCCACACTCTCAAGCATGAAACATGGCGTTCCTTCTTTTCTCAGTGCCTGGAACATACGGATCGGTGTCATATAATCTGCCAGTACTTCGTAAAAATACAGGTACCATCTGATATTCTTTTAATAGTTCTTCAACTTTGTTTAATGTCGGATATAACATATCTGCCTCCTGATCAAAATTTATCGCCGTGGTTTCATTTTTCATAGTTTATATATCTGTATACTATGATTTATAGATAGAACCGTTTTGCATGAATGGTAACTTTGTTCATATTGGGGGATTTCATCGAAATTTCCTATGAAATAAAAAAGGCCCATCGTTCCTATTGCTAGGGACGATAGACCGTGGTGCCACCCATATTCAAGAAATATTCTTCTCTTCTTGTTAAAATATCTTAGAAAATATCTCTCCTCACTTAAGATACTCCGCTTTGTTCGATAATAAAAAAAGCTTTTATATCTCGTTCCCGTAACGTGGGATAACGGCGACAGTTACTAAGTTTCATAAACAGTTCTCTGTGCTCCTCACAAATCCATTCGCTTATCACATATCTATGACCTTCCAGCAACCGGTCACTCTCTGTAAGACTGTTTGATGAGCTACTTACTTTTGTTCATCGGATTTATCACTTTAACTTGTTAAATATTTGTTTATATTATATGAGTCGATTTTTTATTTGTCAAGAATTTTCTGATTATAATTTTTGATTTGTTGAAAATTCGCATATTTTATTTTTTCTATTTTAACATTTTATAAATCTCTTCTTTATCAGCTTCTGGATGCTCTTTTGATTACTTCGTAAATTGGTTGAATTTTGATCACTTCTTCCTCTACTTCATCTGCAATCTGATGTAACTCTTTATTTTTTTTGAATTTTCTTTTGTATTTGTAATATTAATTTTAATAATTCCCTTCTCGTCTTCCACGATTCTCTGCACTTCGCAACTGGCTTGCTTTTATCCCTGATTGCCATTTGTTCTCTCAGATATAAATATCTTTCACTCTCATCTCGACTCATCTTAATCATTTCATCCCTCACCTTTTCCATGTAATGATTTCCTTCAGATTCTTCTCTGACTTCTTCCCAAGTACTGGCTGAAATTAATTTTTGCCCATCGATA
>VOFC01002177.1_pt1 | contig 48491 bp, 63 predicted proteins | sample 5384161 | NCBI WGS metagenome assembly VOFC01 (sample SAMN12384722, study PRJNA508395) | human gut metagenome | isolation source: healthy gut B | host: Homo sapiens | reverse complement strand
TGGAGATGCCGGTGTTCATGAACATATCGGTGGAAAGCTGGATGATGCAGTCCAGCCAGTCGTTCTTGATATACTTCCCGTTCTTGATTCTCGCGTCCGCCGGCTTCTCTGCGTCCTCTGGAATCCCCCAGACCGTGCCAATGCGGATAGCACCGGGGACGCGCCCCTCGCCGCACAAAATCTGAATACGGCGGGTGGAGATACCCCAGCGTTCGGCGGTTTGCGCGATAGATAAATACTTCATGGGCGGTACTCCTGTTGCAGTTCAGTTCTGTGTCTGCTTATAAAATCACATTATAATTATAATCGTCAAAGCGAATAAAAGCAAGGGCTTTCTGAAAAGTTCAGGAAGTATTTTCAATTCAGACATGAAAGGGGTGTGGGGATTCCCCAACAACAAAAGGAGCAGTTCGGGCGCAAGGCTGAACCGCTCCTTTTTCCGGTGTGTACGGACACCGGATGTGCTTGCTACTCTCTCAAATCTCATATCCGCAGATACAATGCGCTCCCGCTTTTGCAAAAGCAGGGGCGCATATTTTTTGAAAATTTCTCATGTCGATACCTGCGTTTTGACTAAAAAATGTCCGTTGTAAAGTGAAAGGAAAAAATTTTTTGCCGCCATACTCAACAAACGGCAAAAAGGTGTCCGTTGTAAAGTGAAAGGAGTTCTTTGATATGCCAGACCGTACACGACCCATCCGCAAAGAAATCTGCTTGAATGAGCAGGAATTGAGCATGGTTCGCCACAAGATGAACCAGCTTGGCACCCGCAACTTCGGCGCGTATGCCCGGAAAATGCTGATTGACGGGTACATCATCAAGGTCGATTACACCGAGCAGAAAAAGTTAGCTGCCGCTGTTAGCAGGATTGCCACGAACATCAACCACGTCTGCCGCCGCATCAACAGCACCGGGCATTTCTACGATGCCGACGTTGCCGAGTTGAAAGAACGGATGGCTGACGTATGGGAGCTGCTGAAAGTACAGCAGAGAAACGAATTGTGATTCGGGAAAGGAGTACAGATATGCCGCGCATGAGCAAATCAAAAAAGCTGGAATGGTCGTTCTTTCTGAATGACCGGGGACGCAAGGCGTACAACACGCTCTGCCGCCGCTGCGTCCACGATTGCAAGCAGAGTTTCCGGGCGGTTGTCGTTATTTGCCCACATTATCGGTCAAAGAGGGCAAAAAAGGGTGGCACATCTGCGTACTCCCCTCGCGGACCCGATGGAACCCCGCCATGAATACCGCAGACACTGAAAGGAAGTGATACGCCATCTATATCAAGATTGATACCTCGCTCCCACCGTTCATTCCTTTGCCGCAATTTATGGTAGTCAGCGAACATTCCATCAACGCCAAACTGCTGTATGCCCTCCTGCTGAACCGCACGATGCTTTCGCAAAAATCAGGGTGGGTATCAGAGGACGGAAATGTGTATGTCATCTACACAATCAAGCAGATGGCGAATGACCTGAATCGGAGCGAAAGAACGGTAAAAACCGCCTTGTGCGAACTGGAAAATGCCGGGCTGCTGACTCGCGTCCGACAGGGCTTGACAAAGGCAAACAGGCTGTTTCTGCAAATACCCGATGGGGTGCAGCTTTCTTCCCCTCTGATGGGCAAAGGCTGCCTTTCAGAAGTGCAGAAAACCGCCCCTCTTGATGGGCAGAAATTGCCCGCAAGTAATACTGATACAGAATATAAAGAACATAGTAAGACCGAAAGAGTAGAGAGTACGCGCCGCCGATATGGAGAGTTTCAAAATGTTTTCCTGTCGGGCGAGGAATGTACCCGGTTGGAAACGGCTTATCCCGGCAAAGCTGCCGAATACATTGAGCGGCTGTCCCGGTACATGGCTTCCAACGACAGGCACTACGCCAACCATTACGCCACAATCAAGAAGTGGTTGGACGAGGACAGCAAGGGCAGGAGCGCGAAAAACTACACCTACGACGATAACGAGGGAGAGTATCTATGAATCCGATTTTTACGAAAATAGTTGATGCCGTTGAAGCTGCTAATGCCGCACCTGACGATTACATCAATCCTGCTGATGGGCTGAAATACTGTGGCAAGTGCCACACACCGAAAGAAGCCTTTTACCCCGCAGACCTTCAGGCACAGGGCTTTACCAAGCATCCGGTTATGTGCAAGTGCGCTGCCGAACGCCGAGAACGGGAAGAAGCCGAACGCCGGGAATATGAGCGAATGTCCTACATGACGATGCTCCGCAGCGAAGCGTTCCGTGATATGCCTGCCGCTGGCTGGCGGTTTGAGTCAGCCGCAGTTACAACGCCCCAGCTTGCAAAGGCGAGGGGCTACGCGCAGAACTGGGACGAGTTCAAAAGCGGGAATCGGGCTGCTCCTGTTCGGAAATGTCGGCACAGGAAAGTCCTATGCCGCTGGCTGTGTTGCCAATGCTCTGATTGACCGTCTGGAGTCTGTCCTCTTTGTGGGAATGTCTGATGTAGTCAACCGTATGCAGGGCAATTTCGGTGCAGACCGCGACCATTACATGAAATCGCTTATGCGCCCCGACCTCCTCATACTGGACGATTTGGGAGCAGAGCGTAACACCAGCTTCGGCAAGGAGCGCGTATTCGATGTGGTTGACAAGCGGCTGCTGACAGGCAAGCCCATGATCGTCACCACAAATATCCCGCTTTCCGTTATGAAGCAAGCCGCCGATCTGGATGACCGCCGCATTTTTGACCGCATCTTGGAAGTCTGCGTCCCCATCATGTTTGACGGTGACAGCTTCCGCAAAAGCACCGCTGCCGATAATCTGAAAACGGCGGCTCGTCTGCTCGGCTGATAAACCCAAGAAAGGAGCTTTTACATGGAGAATTGCATCGGCACCGTTCCGATTCATCTGAAAATGACGCTGACCACCAAAGAGGCGGCAGAATACAGCAATATCGGCATTAACAAGATTGACAGTATGCTGCGTTCGCCCAACTGCCCTTCGTTTTGTTTGTCGGCACAAAGAAGCTGGTCAAACGAAAGGAATTTGAGCAATTCATCAGTGAGAAACTGGTGATATAAGAAGTTCCGAAAAATTTACAAATTGCCGGAGAGTTTTTCACAATAACTACTTGAGGAAATGGACGAAATCTGCTATACTTATCGTGTAGCAGTGCGTCCATTTCCCTTCAAGGGAAAGGAGCATTTCATGGGAAATCTCAAAGGAAAAGACTGCGGTAAGGGTATCTACCAAAGAAAGGACGGTTTATACAGCGCACGATTTGTTGATAAAACAGGAAAAAGGCATGAGAAGTATTTTCAGACTATTCCCGAAGCAAGGAATTGGATGGAAGAAGCGAAATATGCCGACAAGCACGAAGAAGTTTTTGTTGCCACCGAAACAACGGTTGACCAATGGTTTAGTTTCTGGATTGAAAATATAGTAGGTGACTTAGCCCCTAATACGCTCCGCAATTATCGGGAGCGATATTCCAAAAACATTCAGCCCGTTATCGGTAGAATGGCGATTGCCAATGTCAAGCCCATGCACTGTAAGCAAGTCTTGATTCGGATGGACGCTGATTATGCTGGTTCTACTATCCGACAAGCCTATATTGCTATGGGTACATTGTTCAAGGCGGCGAAAATGAATGACTTGATTGCCAGACACCCAATGGATGGTGTGCGGTTTACAAAGCCAGTTCGTGCTGTGGATGATATAAAGTTTCTTACTTGCGATGACCAACAACGTTTTCTTGAAGTTGCCCAGCGTTCCCACAACTATAACCAATACGCCCTTATCCTCGAAACAGGCTTGCGTACTGGCGAAATGATTGGATTAACTTGGGATGCGATTGACTTTGAAAAACGAACACTTACGGTCAACAAGACTTTGGAGTTTAGGCACGCTCAAAAATACTGGCGTGCAGGTCCTCCAAAGACTCAACAGAGTTATCGTACAATTCCCTTGACGAACAGAGCCTACGATATTCTGAAAAGCATTTGGGATAGCCGGGATAACAGGAAAGAGTCCCCCTTGCTTTCACAGACGCTTGAATACATAGACAGGCGCACAGGCACAACCTCACAGCTTGTTATGCGTGACCTTGTTTTTATCAACTGGCGTACAGGAGAGCCAGCGAAGAACAGCTCCTATGATACCCACCTTTACAAGCTCTGCGACGAGGCAGGGATAAATCGCTTTTGTATGCACGCTCTACGCCATACTTACGCCACAAGAGCCATTGAAAGTGGTATGCAGCCGAAAGTGCTGCAAAAGCTATTGGGTCATGCCAGTATCAAGACAACGATGGATAGGTATGTTCATGTAACTACCGATTCGCTCGACCAAGCTGTACGGCAGTTTGAGTCAAAAGGGTTTTCTGACATAAAACTCAATGCGAAAATGGCGTAAAAATGGCGTAGTAGCCGAAACGCCAAAACCCGAAAACCCTTGCAAATCAAGGAAAAATCGAAGGAGAATGAGTATATATGAAATTAGGTATCGTCGGGCTGCCGAATGTGGGCAAGTCCACTTTGTTCAATGCGCTGACCAGCACCCAGAATGCTCAGGCAGCCAACTATCCGTTCTGCACCATTGAGCCGAACTCCGGCATTGTTCCGGTCCCTGATGCCCGGCTGGACAAACTGGCCGAGATCTGGGATACCGACAAGAAAGACGCCCGCCATTGTGGAATTTGTGGATATCGCCGGCCTGGTAAAGGGGGCCAGCCAGGGCGCGGGCCTGGGCAACCGGTTCTTGGGCAATATCCGCGAGTGCGATGCCATTGTACATGTGGTGCGCTGCTTTGACGATGACAATATCGTCCATGTGGTGGAGGATGTGAACAAGCCGGAAAGCGTTGACCCCATCCGCGATATTGACGCCATCGACCTGGAGCTGATCCTGGCCGACCTGGAAGTTGTCAGCAACCGCCTGGGCCGCCAGCAGAAAGCCGCCAAGACCGGCAATAAGACCGCTGCTGCCGAAGCTGCCTGGCTGGCAGAGCTTGCCGCTCATCTGGAAGGCGGCAAGCCCGCCCGTTCCTTTGCCTTTGACCCGGATGACGACAGCCAGAACACCGCTCGCAAAGAACTGGGTCTGCTCTCCGCCAAGCCGGTGATTTATGCCTGCAACGTGGGCGAGGATGACCTGCTGGGCGGGTTGGACGAGAACCCGTACTATCCGTTGGTTGCCGCCCGCGCCAAAGAGGAAAACGCGCCCAGGCAATCCCCATCTGTGCCAAGACCGAGGAAGATATCGCCGGTTCCAGCCAGGAAGAAAAGCTGGCGTTCCTGCACGAGATGGGCATTGAATCCACCGGCCTGGATAACCTGATTAAGGCAAGCTATGATCTGCTGGGCCTCATCAGCTTTTTGACGGACGGCAAAAAGGAATGCCGCGCCTGGACCATCAAGCGCGGCACCAAAGCCCCGCAGGCTGCCGGCAAAATCCATTCCGACTTTGAGCGCGGCTTTATCCGCGCCCAGGTCATCAGCTATGACGCACTGGCCGACAACAACTTTGACTATGCTGCGGTTAAGGCCAAGGGCCTGCAGCGCACCGAGGGCAAGGAATACGTTGTGAATGATGGCGATGTGATCGAATTCCTCTTCAACGTCTGATAAAAAGGAGCAATACCATGATCATTGGCATTATGGGCGCTATGCCCGATGAGTTGACCAGCTGTGTGCCAAGCTGGAGCAGGTGACCAAAGAAACTTACGCCGGGGTGGAGTACCACCAGGGCATGCTGAACGGCCGCCAGGTCGTTGTGTGCTGCGCCGGTATGGGCAAGGCAAACGCCGCTTCCACCGTGCAGGTTCTAATTACCAAGTACGGTGCCGAGAAGATCATCTTCTCCGGCATTGCAGGCAACATGACCAGCAAGATCGGCATTGGTGATGTCTGCGTGGGCGAAACCGTGGTATATCACGACGCCCAGAACGACATGATTGCCCAGAGCGCACCGTTCACCGCAGAGTACCACGGCGACCCGACCCTGGTCAAAGCTGCACTGGATGCCTGCAACGCCTGTGGTGTTAAGGCCATTGCCGGCAAGATTGCCACCGGTGACCTTTTTGTTGGCGATGCTGCCACCAAAAAGGCTATCGAGGACAAATGCCAGCCCGACTGCGTGGAGATGGAAGGCGCTGCTGTAAGCCAGGTTGCCGCCCGCAACGGCGTACCCTGCGTCATCCTGCGCGCCATGAGCGACAACGCGGACGAGAGCGGTTATGAAGTTCTTGTCGTGAAAAAGTTCAGCATCGGCGAGTACATCAAAACTGCCACCGCCATTGTGGCAAATATGATCGAAGCACTGTAATTGGGGAAAACGCTTTTAGGAAAAGTATAAAACACTTTTAGGAAAAGTATAAAATAACGGTAAAAAGATGAAAATTACACGTGAAGAAGAAAGCAAAATAAAAGGCACACCTGAGGTTTCTGCTCCGGCCCCGACTGAAACGCCGGAACAGCCCGCAGCGGCCGCAAAGCCTGCCACGCGCTGGGCGGCTATTCCGCTGTGGGGGCGGGTACTGCTGATTCTTGGCATTGCACTCCTCTTGTTGGTATTCGTTGGCTATGCCGCTTTGCAGGGCATGCTGGGGCGCATCCGGCGTGCATCGGCCACCGAGGCAGTCTCCCAACAGGAAGAGACCTTTGAATCGGACGAAAACGCCGATGATACCTTGAGTCCGGAGGATGTAATCTGGAACGGGGCCGACACCAGCGTGATGCAGGACAAAGACATTGTGAACCTGCTGCTGATTGGCCAGGACCGCCGCGAAGGCCAGGACCGCCAGCGGTCCGACAGCATGATCATGGTCACGCTGAACAAAAAGACCAAACAGATCAGCATGACTTCCTTTATGCGGGACCTGTATGTACAGATTCCCGGCTACAGCGACAACCGCATCAACGCAGCCTATGCCTTTGGCGGCATGGATCTGCTGGACAGCACGCTGAACACCAATTTTGGTGTAGAGATTGCTGGGAATGTGGAAGTTGACTTTGGCGAGTTCCAGACCTTGATCGACAGCATTGGCGGCATTGACCTGGAACTGACCCAGGACGAGGCAGATTATATCTGCGGCAGAAAGCGAGATGTAACCTACCCACAGCAGCTCCGCACGGACTGGAACCTGCATGAAGGGGTAAACCACCTGACCGGCGAGCAGGCCCTGATCCATGCACGCAACCGCTCCCTGGGCAACGATTATGCCCGCACCGACCGCCAGCGTGCTGTGCTGATGGCGATCACCAATAAAGTGAAACAGATGGATGCTGTTTCCATCGTCAACTTTATTAACCAGGTTCTGCCACTGCTAACCACCGACATGACCTCCGGCGAAATTCTGGGGTATGCGATGGAAGCTTTGCAGATGAATTTTGACAGTGAGCACTCTTACCGCATTCCGGCAGAGGGCACCTATACCGGCGCGGTAATCCGCGGCATGCAGGTACTGGTACCGGACCTGGCTGCCAACCAGACCTACCTGATGGATGTTCTGTATCATACAGACAACAACCAATAAACACATTACAAAAATATCGCCTGGCGTGGAACTGCAATGTTCCCGCCGGGCGGTTTTGTTTTGAGTTATGCGCCTGCCCGCGGCATGATAAGCACGGCGGCAAGGTACATAACATAAAGTATCAGGCATACCCTGCCCTGCCAGCGGTAGCCGCTTTTTGACCAGCGGCGGCAGCAGCAGGATCAATGCCATCAAAACGCAGAACGGGATATCATACTGGCGGAACTGTTCACCCACCGGCAAGCGGCGGCGGTACATCAGGCTGGAAACAGGCAGCACCAGCGTGATGCTCAAAATGGCGCTGTTCAGCACCTGCATGGGCAGTGCCTGCGGCGGGTAGATGCGGCATTTTTCCGCAAATCGCTTCCAGGCAGAGCCAAGGGGATGGTCGAACACTTCCACCAGCAGGGGCAGACAGAGGCCAAAGGAAATCAGGGTTGCCGCCCACTGTGCCTGAATGGTGCCAGTCAGGTTGGCCAGCGCCACGGCGCTGTTCAGCAGGGCCCACGCTCCCATGCAGAGCACTGCCATGCCGCCCACCACCCCGGCCAGGTTGCGCAGGCTGGTGCGGATGCTCATAGCCGGGAACAGGACGGTCCGCCCGGATGGGTCTTCCGGCGGGGTCTTTTCGCCTTTTTCCTTCTGGACAGTGATAAGCTCCAGCCCCTCCCGGAACGCAAAGCGGTACTGGTAGGCGATGCTCTGCATGACAAACAGAACAAACAGGCCCATCAGCAGGCCGGTACCGGTATAGCTCAGGGTGCCGTCCCGCACAAACAGGGCCACCACGCCGCAGGCCACCAGCAGCAGGGCGCATTTGCGCAGCAGCTCGCCGCGGTCCACCGTGACATTACAGCGCAGCAGGCAAAGCGCCAGTACCAGCCCCAGCTGGGTGACAGCGCCCGCCAGAGCCGTACCAACGGCCAGCGCAGTAACGGACATACCTGCCGCCAGAAACGCCAGCACCAGCTGCGGCAGCGCCGTACACACCGCCACCAGCGTGCCGCCCACCATCCACATAGGCAGCCCGCACAGCGCCCCGCACCACGTTGCGCAGCGCGAAGCCAGCCTGCTGCCGATACCAGTCAGCAGCAAGCCCAGAGCATAGAGCAGCAATGTAGGGAGAAGAAGCATAGTTTTTTAGTTAGAAGTTAGGGGGGGTGGCGTCCTCGACGCCCCGGACTGGTATGAAAATTACCGGACATTTGCCATTTATTGCGCGGTAGGGCGGCCACCGCCGGAAAGCTGGAACATAGCATATATTTTAGGCTCTGCGCAGGGAATCACCCTCAAGGCAAGCCAACGCATATCTTCGGATTGATACCAAAATCACAAAGACATCTCTCACAAAGTCCCGGAACGGTCACTGCGCCCGCAGGCGCGTTTCGGAGGCCAACCGGGATTTTAATCCCGGCTCTTAGGCCGGAGATAGACCGTTCCCTACGGACTATTTTGTAATGGGCAACAAAAATCAAAAATAGCCACACACCGATCGTGGCACAACAGCGGTGCCCTATATATACCCTGAGTTTTCCAAAAAGCACCCGTTTCCCCATACAAAAACCGGCAGTGCCACATAAAACAGCACTGCCGGGATTGGCTTAGTATGCGATACCCCAGACGACCATGCTCTTGGCGGGCTTGCCGCAGACCGGGCATACGTCGGACAGGTGTTCCTGCTCGAACGGCATGCAGCGGCTGGAAAGCCCTGCTTCGGTCTTCATGGCTTCCTCACAGGCCAGGTCACCGCACCACATGGTTTTGACAAAGCCGGTCTTTTCGGACACGATCTTTTTCACTTCGTCCATGGTGGTGGCGCTCCAGGTGCGGTTTTCGCGGTTCTGCAAAGCGCGGTCATACAGATCCTTGGCCAGAGCTTCCATTGCGGCGGGAATTGCGGTGGCCAGATCTTCAAACTTCACAAACTGCTTTTCGCGGGTATCGCGGCGGACCAGCACGCACTGGCCGTTCTCGATATCGCGGGGGCCGACTTCCAGGCGAACAGGCACGCCCTTCATTTCCCACTGGGCAAACTTCCAGCCGGGCTGCTTGTCGGAATCGTCCAGCTTCACGCGGGCATACTTACCGATTTCGGCAGCCAGTTCGCGGCATTTGTCCAGTACGCCGGGTTTGTGGGCGGCAACGGGAACGATGACCACCTGCACCGGGGCAATGGCCGGGGGCAGGATCAGACCGTCATCATCGCCGTGGGTCATGATGATAGCGCCGATCAAACGAGTAGAAGCGCCCCAGCTGGTCTGGAAGGGGTACTGCAGGGTGTTGTCGCGGCCGGTAAAGGTAACGTCATAGGCGCGGCTGAACTTATCGCCAAAATAGTGGCTGGTGCCGCTCTGCAGGGCTTTGCCGTCCTTCATCATGGCTTCGATGGTGTAGGTAGCCTCGGCACCGGCAAACTTTTCCTTATCGGTCTTGCGGCCTTTCAGGACGGGGATGCACAGATCATGCTCGGCAAAGTCGGCATAGCAGTTCAGCTGCTGCTCGGTCTCAGCCTTGGCCTCCTCGGCAGTCTCGTGGATGGTGTGGCCTTCCTGCCACCAGAACTCACGGGTGCGCAGGAACGGGCGGGTGGATTTTTCCCAGCGAACCACGCTGCACCACTGATTGTACAGCATAGGCAGGTCACGGTAAGAATGCAGCACATGGCTGAAATGGTCGCAGAACATCGTTTCGCTGGTGGGGCGCACAGCAAGGCGCTCTTCCAGCGGGTCAGAACCGCCTGCAGTGACCCAGGCAACTTCGGGGGCAAAGCCGTTTACCAGCTCGCCCTCCTTTTTCAGCAGGCTTTCGGGGATCAGCACAGGCATGGCCACGTTTTCGTGGCCGGTTGCCTTAAAGCGGCCATCCAGAATTTTCTGGATGTTCTCCCAGATTGCATAGCCATAGGGGCGCAGCACAACAAAGCCCTTGACGCTGGAATATTCAACCAGCTCTGCCTTGGTGCAGATATCCGTATACCACTGCGCGAAATCAACTTCCTGCGCGGTGATTGCTTCGACCATTTTTTTCTTATCGTTTGCCATTGGTTCCCCTCACACTTTCTTACAAAACTGCATGCTGCCATGCCGCATTACTGCATATGTTCTTCCACATAGGCAACCACATCGCCCACGGTGTGGAAATTTTCGATCTCCTCGTCCGGGATCTCGACCCCGAACTCGTCAGACAGGGTAGTGATCATATCGATCACATCCAGGCTGTCTGCGCCAAAATCATTGATAATATCGCTTTCGGGGGTGATTTTTTCAGCCTCGATGTCAAGCTGGTCAGCCAGATAATCGCGGATGCGCTCAAAAACTTCGGATTCCATAGCTTTTACTCCTTACCCGTATCAATATCGTATTTCTGCCATGCCGGTATCAGCACGCAGGGCACACATATACAGAATGTCATAGTACTTTTATATCGTATCTGCACAGCCTTGTCAAGTTTCCCGGCAACTTTTTTATCCGTGAGCTTTCACATCCCTGTACGCCGGTGCAGCGGGATGCTATAATATAGGATTAGAAGTAATAAATAATAATGAATAACGAATCATGTTGGTGCGCCGCCCGCGGCGCGAATAAAACAGGCGGGCTGCTCTGGCTAGAATGCTTTTGCCGGAGTGGTTGGCCTGATTAAAATGTGACGCCATGGGCATCACACAACCATTATTCTTTTTTCTTTATTCTTTTATTTGATTCTTTCCACACCGCACAACAAGGAGGCACTTTATGCAACTGCACTTTACCAAAATGCACGGCTGCGGCAACGACTATATCTATCTTGACTGCCGCGAAACCGGCCTGCCTGCGGAGATTGCCGTCTGGAGCCAAAAACTTTCTCGCCGGCATTTTTCCATTGGGGCGGACGGCATTATCTGCATCTGCCCGCCGCTGACGGCGGACGGCGACGCCACCATGCGGATGTTCAACGCGGATGGCTCCGAGGGCAAAATGTGCGGCAACGGGGTGCGCTGTGTGGCGCAGTTTTTGTACACGCACGGCGTGCCGAAGGATGTGATCGAGATCGACACCCTGATGGCGGGCCGTAAAACGCTGCACCGCAAAGGCAAAGGGCTGTGGCAGGCCGAAATGGGACATTTTTTCTGCGATGGCGGACACCCTGCCCGCCGTTGGGTTGGGGGGCCGGGCCGCTGGTTCACGCCCCGCTGACGGCAGCGGGCAAAACCTGGGATGCCGCCTGCATCAGCACCGGCAACCCGCACTGCATCATTGAATGGCCGGATTGCGACACCTTGCCCACCGGCCACGCCCTGGCCGCAATCGGCCCGGAGTTTGAGCACCACCCGGCGTTCCCCGAAGGGGTCAACACCGAGTTTGTTTATATCGAAAGCCCCACCCGCGTAGTGATGCGGGTTTGGGAGCGCGGCAGCGGCGAGACGTTCGCCTGCGGCACCGGCTCCTGCGCCACGGTGGCCGCTTTGGTGCTGCGCGGCGTGTGCCCCCGCAATGTTCCGGTGGATGTACACCTGCTGGGCGGCATCCTTTCCATCACCATCACAGCGGATGACAACATCCTGATGACCGGCCCGGCGGAGACGGCGTTTGTGGGTTGCGTGGAAGTGTAAAGTTAGTTAGGAGTTAGGAAGTAGGCGTTAGGAGTTTTCTCAAATTAGAAATTAGGAATGAGGAATTAGGAATTTGAGGTATGGCGAGGTTGACGGTAACACACTGAACCATATGAAGCCATATAAAATTAAAGAAATCTGGCGAAAATACTGTTTATCATAAGGGGTAGATTTTTCGCGGTTTTTCTTGAATGTGGCGGCGTTTTTATGGTACCATACAGACATACATTCCATAGTATTAAATATTCCTAACCACCATGTTGAAATGCAGAGGGAGCGAAAGATGAAACTGAACAAGCATTATTCCGAGCTGAACGAAAGCTATCTTTTCAGCACCATTGCGCACAAGGTTGCTGCTTACCAGAAAGCCAACCCGGATAAGGATATCATCCGCCTGGGCATTGGCGACGTAACGCTGCCGCTGGCCAAAAGCGTGACCAACGCCATGCTGAAAGCCGTTGAGGAGCAGGGCAAGAAAGAGACTTTCCACGGCTATATCCCCAGCGAGCAGGGCTATGAATTCCTGCGCTCCGCTATCCAGAAATACTATGCCGGCCACGGCGTGGAGCTGGACATGGCCGAAATCTTTGTATCCGACGGCGCCAAGAGCGACCTGGGCAACCTGCTGGATCTGTTTGATGTGGACAATACCGTGCTGGTTCCGGACCCCGTTTACCCCGTTTATGTGGATGACAACGTGATGGCCGGGCGCAAGATCCTGTACATGTCCGCCAGCGCCGAGAATAACTTTTTTGCCGATGCCGGATGACAATGTTCATGCCGACATTGTGTACCTGTGCAGCCCCAACAACCCCACCGGTGCCACCTACACCGTGGATCAGCTGAAAGAGTGGGTGCGCTGGGCCAAGGCCAACAACGCCCTGATCCTGTTTGACGCCGCCTATGAATGCTTTGTGAGTGAGCCGGGTCTGGCCCGCAGCATCTATGAGGTTGAGGGCGCTAAGGATTGTGCCGTTGAGGTTTGCAGCTTCTCCAAGATCGCAGGCTTTACCGGCACCCGCTGCGGCTACACCGTTGTGCCGCAGGCCATTGTCTCTGACGGCCAGAGCCTGAACAAGATGTGGCTGCGCCGCCAGACCACCAAGTTCAACGGCGTTGCCTATGTGGTGCAGCGCGGCGCCGAAGCCGTGTTTACCGAGGAAGGCATGAAAGAGATCCAGCACAACCTGGATTACTACCGCCAGAACGCTGCTGTGATTGCAGCAGCACTGGACGAAGCCGGTGTGTGGTACTGCGGCGGCAAAAAAACAGCCCGTACATCTGGCTGCGCTGCCCCAACAACATGGGCAGCTGGGAGTTTTTTGACTGGCTGCTGGAGACCGCCAATGTTGTTGGTACCCCGGCGAGGGCTTTGGCGAGTGCGGCAAGGGGTATTTCCGCCTGACCGCATTTGGCGATGCCGCCAAGACCAAGGAAGCAGCCGCCCGCATTGTGGCCGCACTGAAAACCCTGTAGTAATTACCCGGCTGCCCCGCAGCCGAACCTGATAACACGCGGATGATTGGAGGAGCAACCATGACCCCAAGCGAAGAAATTATGCAGTTTTTGAAGGACAACCCGACCTTTTATCTTGCCACGGTGGATGGCTATCTGCCGCGCGTGCGCCCGCTGGGCTTTGCCATGTGGTACAAGGACCACCTGTGCCTGGGCATCGGCAAGCACAAGGCCGCATACAAGCAGCTGTTGGACAACACCAACCTGGAAATCTGCACCTGCAACGAAAAGGGCGAGTTTTTGCGCGTGCAGGGTACTGCCAACTTTGACAATACCCCCGAAGCACAGGCCGCCGCATTCAAGATTATGCCGCAGCTGGCCGATATGTACAACGAGGAAACCGGCCTGAAGCTGGGTATTATCTACCTGGACCACCTGTCCGCCAAGCTGTTCTCCATGTCCGGCAGTGTAAAGGACATCATGGCCTATTAAGCGATAAGCAAAATAAGAGCAAAACTAACGCCCGTGCGTTTCGTTTATGGGGAGCGCACGGGCGGTTTATTTTATATCAAAATCAAAGGGTCTTGAGCAAAATTTCTTCCATCGGGCGTTTGGGCACGCAGTAATCGCGGGCATCGTCCAGGTAATACTTTACATTGCCGTTCTGCATGGCAACCAGGTGGCTTTTATGGGTGGGGTAGCCGAACGCCACCACGCTGTGCAGGCGCAGATTTTCGCCCAGGCCCAGCAGCTCCTTGATGGCGGGGCGGTCGATCGCCCCCATGATGCAGCTACCCACACCGTGCGCCCAGGCGGCGTCCGTCATGTTGGCAAGGGCAAGTCCGGTATCGGTATCATTGCAGCCGGGCAGGCTTTCATCCTGGCAGACAGCCACAAACAGTACCGGGGTCTCATCCGGTTTGGGCTGGCCCTGCTCCGGCGGCAGGTAAGCAGCCCAGTGCACCAGCGGCTGCATTTTGGCAACCATCTCCGGGCTTTGCACCAGCACATATTTCAGCGTCTGGCGGTTGGCACCGCAGCTGGCAATGCGGGCGGCCTCCATAATTTCCCGGGCAATGGCAGGTTCCACCGGCTTTTGTTCAAAGCGGCGGTAGGTGCGGCGGGTTTTCAAAAATTCCATTATATCCATGGGGGTTCACACTCCTCTTTTTGCTGTTTCGGGTCCAGGCCGCGGCGGTGCCTATTTCGCGCACCGCCACCTGTCTTTGAGCAATACCGCATAATTCTAAGTGCCGATACGGCGAGCGAGGTGCGGCAGATGCCAAGCCAAAAGCGCAGATAATACTGGATGTCTTATCGAGCATTTTGGCAACGCAGATGCCGTGCCGCAGCTGCCGAGCGGTGCAACCCGACATTATCGAGCCAACGCAATGCCGTGCCGCAGCCGGCGGGAATTGTGCGGTGTTGCCTTTGTTTTTATTATAGTCCATTCCGCTTTTTTCGCCTAGGCTTTTTTGCAAAATTCTGCGGCGGAATTTCAGTCAATCACGGTTTTCGTGCGGCCGATGCCCACCACGGCGGAGGTCAGCTTTTTCCAGGTGTTGCAGCCGCACACCCCGTCTGCCGTCAGGCTGAAGCTGCGCTGGGCGGCGCGCAGGGCATCATAAGTGTTTTTGCCAAAAGCGCCGTCCAGCGTTTTGGTGCTGTAGCCCAGGGCGTTCAGGGCGTCCTGCAGAATCAGCACATAGGTGTTTTTATCGCCGCGGCGGCAGGTGGGGTATCCGGATGTGGTGCCGGAGCAGGCCGGGGTGCCGTAACGGCGGTCAAAGTGCACCCAGGTGGGCGTCATGGAAAGCGGCTCCACATAACCCCAGGCCCTTGTGGCCGTGGCGGCGGCGTGGATGCGTTGGCGGATGGCGCTGCTGGTGCCCTGCCCCACATCAAAGGCAACGCCCGCATAGTGTTGGCTGGCCGTGCCGTGGCCGCCCTCCCAGATGCGCTTGAAGGCATACCCTACCGGGATGCCCGCCCCATACCGGCGGCGGGTCAGGTTCCATGCTTCCATTGCGCGCGTTGTGGTCCACAGCACCCGCGCGTTGGATGACCCCCGGAACTCCCGCACGCTCAGCGTGCTGCCATAACTGTACGGCATCGGGTCGTTTTCGTTCAGGTTGTTGTATACAAGCATACGGTTTTCGTATGAGTCGTAAACATAGAGCTTTGCCATGGGTAGCCTCCTCTCTCGAATCAAGGAACAGTCAGGAAGTAGGAGTTAGAAGTTAGGAGTTTAAGGTACGGCTTACGCCGCGTTTTGGATATTAGCGCCATGAAAACTTTAAGTTTTTCAGCAAAAATTTTCACCCAACTCACTCCCACAACTCCTAACTCCTCCTTCCTAACTCCTAACTAATATTCGCGTCCGCTTTCAGCTGCTTCCAAGCGCTGTCATCTACTACTCCCAGCGGGGTGATGTTATTGGCGATCTGCCAGGCTTCCAGGGCGGTTTGGGTGGCGGTGTCAAACTCGCCGGTTTCGGGCACAAAGCCGGCGGAGCAGTCCTGCGCGGCGATCTCGTTCAGCCACTGCTGCACCTGCAGCACCGCCGGGCCGCTGCTGCCAAGGGTCAGGGCGGCACCGGGCCAGACCTCCTGCGGTTCCGGCGCGGCGGATGCCGGGTTGACTGCCCCCAAGCTTAACGCTGCGCGGTAAAACGCCAGCCAGTCTGCCGGGGTCACTTCCCCGGTCACGGTGCGGCCTAACGTCTGCTGGGCGCTGCGCACGGTGGTTTCCAGGGCATCGTCAAAGGTATCCGTCAGGCCGCTTGGGGTGATTTCCGGCAGGAACTGGGCCAAGAATTCCAAAATCTGGGACAGGATGCGAATTTTCTGGCCGCTGTCCCCCACTTTCAGAGTTTCTTCGGGGGTATCCGGTGCGCGGGCTGTCACCGCGGGGCCGCTGGCGCTGACCTGTTGGGCGGAATCATAAATGCTCTGCCAGGTCAGCCGTCCCACCACGCCATCCACCGTCAGGCCCGCGTGTTCCTGCCAGGCAATGACCGCCCTGCGGGTGGCTGCGCCGAACGTTCCGTCCACCGTCACTGTGGGCACATCCCGATAATAGGCGGCCAACAGGCGCAGGTTATATTGCAGCGCCCGCACCGGGGTGCCGGTGCTGCCCTCCCGCAGGGTTGTCACAAACTGGCCGGGCTGAATGTTCTGCCCCACCAGGTTGTTGGCCACGGCAAGGCCGACCTCGTTCAGTTTGGCCCAGGTCCCGGCCCCCACCACGCCGTCTGCCGTCAGTCCGAACAGCCTCTGGAACGCCCGCACTGCACTGGCGGTGCCACTGCCAAAGCTGCCGTCCACCGTCACGTTGGAAAGGCCGGTATAATTTTCTGCAGCCAGTCTGAGCCAGAACTGCACCAGCCGCACCGCGTTTCCGCGGCTGCCGGTGCGCAGAGCGGTGCCGGGGTAAGCGGTGCCGCCGGCATCGCTCTGGGCGTTCACCCACTCGGCGTACAGTTCCTGCCAGGTCGTCTGGCCCACCACGCCGTCCTGTGTCAAACCCTCCGATTTCTGGAATGCCTTGACCGCGCGTTCCGTGGCCGCGCCAAAGCTGCCATCCACACGGACGGACGGCAGATCGGAATCAAACTGCGCCAGGCTGGACAGCCAGAACTGCACCTGCTCCACGCTTCGCCCGGTACTGCCGCGGCGCAGCACGGTTCCCGGCCACGCCCCGGCGCTCTGGGCACCGGTAAAGGTTTCACCCTCGCTGGTCAGCTCGGCAAGGTCCTTGACGCTGACATAGATATAGCTGATCTTATACCAGGTCGCCTTGCCCACCACGCCGTCCACAGTCAGGGAAAACTGCTTCTGGAACTTTTTCACGCTGTTCTCGGTGGCTTCATCAAACGTTCCGGTAATGGCCGGTTTGCCGAAGGACGGGTAGTCCTTGGCAATGCGGGAGAGCTGTTTTTGCAGCACGTTGACCGCGGTGCCGGTGCTGCCGCGGCGCAAGGGGCTGCCGGGGTAGCTTTGCGGAATGGACGCAATGTTGTTGGTGGTGACCAGCTGCACCCGGCTGCCATAGAGTAATACCGCAGAATTTCCAGGGCGCTTTTGCCCTCTTGGCGCGGTCCACAGTGCCCCATTGCTTCATGCCGGGGCAGGTCACGCTTTTGCCATCGCAATACTCGGTATAATAGGGTTCGGTGTCCCCCGTGCGGCGCACATAGGTGTTGAACAGCTCGGCAGTCAGGCGCTCCATCACGGCAAACACCGTGCGCCCCCGCACATACGCCTGGTCCACCCCCGGCGAGTTGGTAATGTTAAAGCTGTAACCCCGGCTGGGGTACCATTCGGTCCAGATGCGGTTCAGCGCCAGGCTGATCTGCGCCAGAATGTTGGCCCGCAGCGCCTGCTCCGGCCAGGTGGGGTATACCTCGCTGGATGCGACATTGGCAATGTAATCCTGGAAGCTGACCGTCACGTTTGCTGCACTGACCGCCGGACGGGCCAGGTGGACGGTAATTTTCTTCGGCACCACCACCTCACTCAGCACGCGGGCATCGGCGCACTGGCCGATGGGGGCCGGGCCGCTGCCGCCGTTCCCCGGCAAACAGCGGGTGTTCTGGGATCGTTTCCGGCTCCACTTCGGGCAGGGTGCGGGCAGCGGGCAAAAATTGCAGCCGCGCCACCGTCTGATGCCCGGCAAACACCTGCACCCCTCCAGTTCGATCGTCTGGAAGCCAGTCATCTCCGCCCGCAGCTGGTACACCGCATAGGGGCGCACCGTGGTGTTGGCTTCATCCAGGCTGTAGGCTTCGTCCGGGGCAGTCAGCACCAGTTCCGGGGCGGAACCGACATCGTTGGTGGTCAGGCGTGCAATCTGTGTTCCCGCTTCGTTCAGCACCAGCACCGTCACGCCGGGCAGCGGCGCAGCGTTTTCGGCCAGTGCTGTATACACTTGCAAGGTTCCACTTGGCATAAAAACACCTCCTGCACTACCCTATGCCGCAATGCGGCGGGGCGTGCAGAATGCTCGATAATGTCGGGTTGCGGTACCCGCATCGTGCTTCGGGGGCAAAGCCCCTCGCACTCTGCGACCGCTGCCCCTGCTTCGGTTCGCTGTTTCCGCCACTGGCGGCGCTCACCTTTGCAGCATCCAGTATTATCTGCGCTTTTGGCTTAGCATCTGCCGCACCTCGCTCGCCGTATCGGCACTTAGAATTATGCGGTATTGCCTTAGAGTTTTACTATTTGGGGTTACTGCGGTTCTTTGGCAAAGAACTCTTTCACCAGCTTGGCCACCGTTCCGGAAAGCAGCAGCAGCGCGATCAGGTTGGGGATGGACATCAAGCCGTTGAAGGTATCCGCAATGCTCCACAACAGGCCCAGGTCCACGGTAGCGCCCAGGATGGCAACAAAGGAGTAAACGACCAGGAAAGGCCGCACCACTTTGTCGGTGTGGAAGAGATACTCAATGCAGCGGGAGCCGTACAACCCCCAGCCGATGATGGTAGAAAATGCAAAGCAGCACAGCGCCACCGCCGTGAACAGCGATGCCCAGCCGCCATAGGTGAGGGTAAAGCCGGAGATGGTCAGCTCTGCACCGGCGGCCTGGCCGTAATTGACCGACGTGCCGCTGCACAGGATGACCAGCGCCGTCAGGGTACAGATCACAATGGTATCGGCAAATACTTCAAAGATGCCGAACACGCCCTGCTTGACCGGCTTTTTGGTGTCAGCGCAGGCATGGGCAATGGAGCCGGTGCCAAGGCCCGCTTCGTTGGAAAATATTCCGCGGGAAACACCTTTCTGCATGCTCAGGAACAAGCTGCCCACTGCGCCACCGGTAAAGGCCGCCGGGTTGAACGCCCCCGCCACAATGGAGGTGAACACCTCCGGAAGACGCGGCAGGTTGAGCAGCACCACACCCAGAGCCAGCACCACATAGGTCAGCGCCATAAAGGGCACCAGCTTTTCGCTGACACTGCCAATGCGCTTCACGCCGCCCAGCAGCACCAGCGCCACCAGCATAGCCACTACAATGCCGATGACCAGGTTGACGGTTGCCATAGCTTTATCGCTCACAACGGCATACTGGTTCAGGGCGGCATCAATGGCGGTGATAATGGTGTTGACCTGCGTGGCGTTGCCGGTGCCGAACACCGTCAGCACGCCGAACAGAGCATAAATGGCGGCCAGCCAGCGCCAGTGTTTGGCAAGGCCATTTTGATGTAATACATCGGGCCGCCCACCAGCTCGCCATTGGCATTGCGCTCCCGGAAGTGTACCGCCAGCGTGACCTCCGAAAATTTGGTGCACATGCCCAGCAGGGCGGAACACCACATCCAGAACACTGCGCCCGGCCCGCCGATGGCAATAGCCCCCGCCACACCGGCAATGTTGCCGGTACCCACGGTGGCCGCCAGCGCGGTACACACCGCCTGGAAGGGGGTCATTGCACCATCGGAAGCATCCCGCTTGCGGAACATGCGGCCAATCGTGGTTTTTGATGGCATAGGGAATTTGCGGATCTGGAAAACAAACCGTATAATTCCATGAAAATCTGCGCGCTTTGGGGGAAAATCGGCAAGGATTAACTCCCCTTGGAGGAAACTGCCTGGAATGCCTGCTCCAGATCGGCGATCAGGTCGTCGGCATTCTCGGTACCGATGGACAGGCGGATGGTGTTCTGGTAGATGCCCTGGTCCAGCAGTTCCTGCTCGCTGAGCTGGCTGTGGGTGGTGGTGGCCGGGTGGATGACCAGGCTCTTAACGTCAGCAACGTTAGCCAGCAGGCTGAAGATCTTCAGGTGGTCGATGAACGCATGAGCTTCCTTCACACCGCCCTTGATCTGGAAAGTGAAGATGGAAGCTCCTCCGTTGGGGAAGTACTTCTGGTACAGCGCATGATCCGGGTGATCCGGCAGGCTGGGATGGTTGACCTTTTCCACCTGCGGGTGGTTGGCAAGGTATTCCACGATCTTTTTGGTGTTTTCGGCATGGCGCTCCACGCGCAGGCTCAGAGTCTCAACACCCTGCAGCAACAGGAATGCGTTGAACGGGCTGATGGTAGCGCCGGTATCACGCAGCAGGATGGCACGCACATAGGTTACGAAAGCAGCCGGGCCGGCAGCGTCCACAAAGCTGATGCCGTGGTAGCTGGGGTTAGGTGCTGCAATGGCGGGATAGTTGCCGGAAGCAGCCCAGTCGAACTTGCCGCCGTCCACGATGATGCCGCCCAGGGAGGGGACCCATGGCCGCCGATGAACTTGGTGGCGGAGTGAACAACGATGTCTGCGCCGTGCTCCAGCGGGCGGATCAGGTACGGGGTGCCGAAGGTGTTATCCACAACAACCGGCAGGCCGTGCTTGTGGGCGATCTCTGCGATAGCGTCCAGATCGGGGATATCAGAGTTGGGGTTGCCCAGGGTTTCCAGGTAGACCAGGCGGGTGTTCTCCTGGATGGCATCCTCGATCTCTTTCAGGTTGTGGGCATCCACAAAGGTAGCGGTGATGCCAAAGTTGGGCAGGGTATGCTCCAGCAGGTTGTAGCTGCCGCCGTAAATGGTCTTCTGGGCAACCACATGGCCGCCGTTCTGGGCCAGGGCCTGGATGGTGTAGCTGATAGCGGCAGCACCGGAAGCAACAGCCAGGCCAGCCACGCCGCCTTCCAGGGCAGCGATGCGCTTTTCCAGCACATCCTCGGTGGGGTTGGTCAGACGGCCGTAAATGTTGCCGGCATCGGTCAGGCCAAAGCGGGCAGCTGCGTGGGCAGAGTTGTTAAATACGTAAGAAGTGGTCTGATAGATGGGAACGGCGCGGGCGCCGGTAGCCGGATCGGCCTCTTCCTGGCCAACATGGAGCTGAAGCGTTTCAAAATGCAGTTTGTTCTCAGACATTGTAATTCCCTCCAAAATTTTGCGGTCAACTTCTCATATCTCAAATTGTTCGGAATGATTTGATAGAAAAAAACGCCCGGTATCCCCGCATTTTCTGCATGCGTCTGGTTACCGGGCGTACTTACCTGTTTTATAAGCCTGGGCGGTCACATTCGGCCCCAAAGCGGTGCCGATACGCCCCAGCCTGTTGTACAGCCCGGAAGTGTGACATTCGGCCACAGCGGAAGTTTGCGCGCAGCAAAGTGTTAAAAATAGCGTTCATTGTTGTGTGCTCCCTTCCGTTCAAAATCTCAACCAGCGCATTTCCTTTAACATACTAGGCTGGTTGGTATGTGTGTATTATAGCAGTCCTGCCCCCTACTGTCAACCCTTTCCAACAAAAAGTGCAAAAAAATCCCGCCGCCGGAGTTCCGGCAGGCGGGGCAGAGCATATAGGCGTGTTACCGCATTTTATTTCACATAACCCATCAGACTGGGCAGAGCCAGGCTGATCTGCGGCACATAGGTGACCAGCATCAGCACAGCAAAAATCGCGGCAAAATAGGTGATCAGCTGTTTGAACACCGTTTCGATCTTGACGCCGCCGACCTTAACGCCGACAAACAGCGTGGTGCCGACCGGCGGGGTGATGGTGCCGATGCACAGGTTGAAAATCAGCATGATGCCAAAATGGATGGTGTTCATGCCCAAAGCCTGGCAGACCGGCAAAAAAGATGGGGGTAAAGATCAGGCAGGCAGGGGTCATATCCATAAAGGTGCCAACCACCAGCAGGATGATGTTAATGAGGAACAGGATCACATACCTGTTGCTGCTGATGGAAAGCAGGGCGCTGGACACCAGGGACGGGATGTTGGTGAACGCCATGACCCAAGACATGATGCTGGACACGCCGATCAGGAAGATGATAATGCCGGTCATCTCGGCACTTTCGCGCAGGATCTTGGGGATTTCTTTCAGTTTGATGGATTTATAGCCAAACAGGGAGAGCAGCAGGCTGTATACAACGGCCACAACGGAACCTTCGGTTGCGGTGAACACACCGCCGATGATGCCGCCGATGACAATGATAATGAGCAGCAGCGCCGGGATAGCCTGCAAGATGGTGTGAATGGCCTCCTTAAAGGTAAAGGAAGTCTTGCTGCGGTAGCCGTGCTTTTTGGCAAAGAAGTAGATTACGATCATGCAGGCCAGACCCCACAGGATACCGGGCAGGTAGCCGGCCATGAACAATGCGGCAACTGAAGTGCCGCCGGACACCAGCGAGAAGGTGATCATAACGTTGCTGGGAGGGATCAGCAGACCGGTGGGGGCGGTGGCAATGTTGGCGGCAGCGGAGAAGTTGGGGTCATAGCCTTCTTCTTTTTCGATGGGGCCGATGATGGAACCCATGGCGGAAGCAGCAGCCGTGCCAGAGCCGGAGATTGCGCCAAACAGCATGTTGGCAATCACGTTGGTCTGTGCCAAGGCGCCAGGGGCGCGGCCGGTGATGAGCTTGGCCAGGTTGATCAGGCGGACCGCAATGCCGCCTTTATTCATAATATTGCCGGCCAGGATAAAGAACGGGATTGCCAGCAGGCTGAACATGGAAATACCGGAGAAAATGCGCTGCGCGCCGGTAACAACGGCGACTTCAAGGTCCATAATGGGCAGGATGGCAACCACGGACGAAATGCCGAGCGCCACCGCAATGGGCACGCCTGCGATCAGCATAATGACCAGCAGGATCAGGATGATCAGCCCGGAAACAAGAGCAATGTTCATTGTGTTTTCCTCCTCATTCTGCGCTGGTGGAGCTGTGTTCTTCCACGCTGTCGGTGGCAAGGTCAATGATGTTCAGTACCGAATACACCACGATCAAAGCACCGGACAGCGGCAGAACGGTGTACACCGTGCCCATGGGGATGCCCAGAGAGGCTGTGACCTGGGTCATGGTCAGCTTCATGATGCTGACACCACCGTACAGCATAACAACGGCAGCCAGCAGCAAGACCAGGCATTCGCTGATGATCTCCAGCACCTTGCGCGGGGTGCCGGTGATCTTATCGGCCAAAAAGCCCATCCGCATATGGTCGCGCTTGCCAAACACCAGCGCGCTGGAAAGCAGGGCCATCCAGGTAAAGCTGTAGGTCAGCAGTTCTTCCGAAACGGTGGAGGGGCGGCCAAAGAAATAGCGTGTCACGATCTGGTAGGTGCCAACCACGACCATGGCGGCAAACAGCAGGGCGCAGACCCAGCTCAGGACGGTATCCAGCCCATGGCGGAACTTATGTAAAGATTTCATTGTGCGCTGCCCTCCTCATATTCTGCATTGATGGCCTGGATATGGTCATACAGGTCCTGGATATCCGGGTTGGCATCCAGCATTTCCTGCTGCACATTGCTGACCTTATTGCTGAACTCGCTGATATCCACATCAATAAAGGTCACGCCCATATCATTCTCGGCAATCTGCTTGGCTTCCTCCACCTGGTCATCCCAGCAGGAAAGCTCTTCCTCGGTGGAAAGGCGGGCAGCCTCCTTGAAGACAGCCAGCTCTTCATCAGACAGGCTGTTCAGGAATTTCAGGTTGCCAACCAGCATATCCGGCACCATCTGGTGCTTGGTGTAGGAGAAATACTTGGCAACTTCGCCGTGCTTGTTGTTGGTCAGGGCCAGCTCGTTGTTCTCCGCACCGTCAATAACATGCTGCTGGATGGCTGTGTACACATCGCCGAAGCTCAGCGGAGTGGCGGCAGCGCCAAAGGCCTGCACCATCTTAACGCTGGCGGGGCTCTGCTGCACGCGGATCTTCAGACCTTTCAGGTCATCGGGGGGTATAAATGGGGGTAGTTGCATAGAAATTGCGGGTACCGGCATTATACCAGGTCATCACGCGGAAACCGGCTTCATCGGTGGAATCATACACGTTTTCCATGTAATCGGTATCATTCATGACGGCATGGTAAGCTTCTTCTGAGGTGAATAGGTAGGGCATGCTGAAAATCTCGTACACATCGGCAAAGGTTTCCAGGTTGGCGGTACCGGCCACGACAAAGTCAATCGCGCCGGTCTGGGTCAGCTCGATGGCTTTCTGGGCAGAGCCAAGCAGCTCATTGGGGAAGATCTGAACCTCGTATTTATTGCCCAGGTTGGCTTCCACATATTCTTTGAACTTGAGCAGGCCAAGGTGTTCGGGGTGGGTTTCGGACTGTGCATGAGAAATGCGAATGATTCGCTTGCCGCCCGTCAGTGAGCCGGAACAGCCGGTTGCCGCTACCAGCATAACGCCGCAGATGCTCACGCACAGCATTTGCTTGAGGTATTTCATGGGGGTTCCTCCTTCTTTACATTCCGCTGGGCCGGCCCGCAGCGCACAGCACGCCGCAGTGTTTGCTCATAACCCATTGATTCTAATTAGCATTATATGTTCTATTTTTAGCTTTGTAAATATCACATTATTGTAAAATGTAACGTAAACATATGTTTATTTTTGTGTATTCTGATTTCGCAAGGTTTTTTCGCACGTATTTTGCGCATGTAATTTTATTATCAAGCGATTTTTGCTTTTCTTCACTCTATCTTTATCCGGCTGTACTTTCCGAGCACAAAAAAGCGTTCCCGGCTGCACAGCGGGAACGCTTTTGGTTTGTTTTTTGCTTTATCTTTTTCTTTATGGCAATACCGCATAATTCTAAGTGCCGATACGGTGAGCGAGGTGTGGCAGATGCTAAGCCAAAAGCGCAGATAATACTTTGTGTATTATCGAGCATTTTGGCAACGCAGATGCCGTGCCGCAGCCGCCGGAGCGGTGCTTAAGCCGTCAGGCGGGAATTGTGCGGTATTGCCTTATCTATAAGGGCCATATAGGAGTCCGGCGCAGCGGAGCGCTGCCGCTGCGCCCCTATCGTTTGGCGGCATAAAATAACAGATGCCCCGCCTGCCAAACGGCGGAGCATCTGCTCAGATCACATATTCGTTGCCCGCATCGGGGTACTGCATCAGGTCGGCCAGTGTCACGCTGTCCAGGTATTCGCTGATCATACCGTCCAGCTTGTACCACAGCGGATAGGTGCGGCATTCCGCCATGCGCGGGCAGGCAGGGCACCTTCTTCCAGGCAGGCAACAGTTGCCAGGCTGCCCTCCGTCAGGCGCAGAATGCTGCCCACGGTGTACGTTTCCGGCGCGCGGGTCAGCTTGTAGCCACCGCCCTTGCCGCGCAGACCTTCCAGAAAGCGCTGCTGGACCAGCACCTTTAAAATGCTTTCCAGATATTTTTCGCTGATCTCCTGGCGCGCTGCAATTTCTTTCAGCGGCACATAGCCTTCGCTCTGGTGCTCGGCCAGGTCAATCATAACGCGCAGGGCATAACGCCCTTTTGTTGATACCATCATAAGTGGATCATCCTCCGTATTTTCTAATACCTAGTATATAACAAGGTTAATGGGAAAACAAGCCTTTGAAAAAATAAAAAAATCAAAATACCCTATTGACAAACGGGTTAATGGGGTTTATAATCCCTATAAACCCAGACGAAAGGTTGGTAATTAAACATGAAGCGATGTCGAGTCTTGGAGCTGTAACACGAAATCATCCATTCAATTCCAACATTTTATAAATAAAGGCAACACCGCACAATTCCCTGCCTTACGGCTTAAGCACCGCTCCGACGGCTGCGGCACGGCATCTGCGTTGCCAAATGCTCGATAATGTCGGGTTGCGGGACCCGCATCGTGCTTCGGGGGCAAAGCCCCTCGCACTCTGCGACCGCTGCCCCCCTGCTTCGGTTCGCTGTTTCCGCCACTGGCGGCGCTCACCTTTGCAGCATCCAGTATTATCTGCGCTTTTGGCTAGCAGCTGCCGCACCTCGCTCGCCGTATCGGCACTTAGAATTATGCGGTATTGCCTAAAACATTTTTTGATTTACATAGAGAGAGGGTTCACTATTATGAGTAAGATTTATACCTCCGCAGACCAGCTGATCGGCCATACCCCGCTGCTGGAGCTCACCCACATTGAAGCCGCCGAAGGCCTGGAAGCCAAGCTGCTGGCTAAGCTGGAATACTTCAATCCCGCCGGTTCCGTCAAGGACCGCATTGCAAAGGCAATGCTGACGATGCCGAAGCTGCCGGCAAGCTGAACAAGGATACCACCATCATTGAGCCGACCTCCGGCAACACCGGCATCGGCCTGGCCAGCGTGGCAGCTGCCCGCGGCTATAAGATCATCATTGTCATGCCCGAAACCATGAGCGTGGAGCGCCGCCAGCTGATGAAGGCTTACGGTGCCGAGCTGGTTCTGACTGAAGGCGCCAAGGGCATGAAGGGCGCCATCGCCAAGGCTGACGAGCTGGCCAAGGAGATCCCCAACAGCTTTGTTGCCGGCCAGTTTGTGAACCCCGCCAACCCGAAGGCCCATTACCAGACCACCGGTCCCGAAATCTGGGAAGACACCGACGGCCAGGTTGACGTTTTTGTTGCCGGTGTTGGCACCGGCGGCACCGTGACCGGCGTTGGCACCTACCTGAAAGAGCAGAACCCCAACGTAAAGGTTGTTGCTGTTGAGCCTGCTTCCAGCCCGGTTCTGAGCCAGGGCAAGTCTGGTGCCCACAAGATCCAGGGCATTGGCGCTGGCTTTGTGCCCGATGTTCTGAACACCAAGATCTATGACGAAGTCATCCCCGTTGAGAACGACGACGCTTTTGCCACCGGCAAAAAGGTTGGTCATTCTGAGGGCGTACTGGTTGGCATTTCTTCCGGCGCTGCTGTGTGGGCTGGCATCCAGTTGGCAAAGCGTCCCGAAAACAAGGGCAAGACCATTGTTGTTCTGCTGCCCGATACCGGCGACCGTTACCTGAGCACCCCGCTGTTCGCCGACTAATTAGCCATTACACGATTCTCATATCTCCTTACCAAAACAGCTGCTCCCCGCCTTGCGTGGGGAGCAGTTTGTGGTATAATAACAACTAAGGCAATACCGCATAATTCTAAGTGCCGATACGGCGAGCGAGGTGCGGCAGATGCTAAGCCAAAAAAGCGCAGATAATACTGGATGTCTTATCGAGCATTTTGGCAACGCAGATGCCGTGCCGCAGCCGCCAGAGCGGTGCTAGCCGTAAGGCGGGAATTGTGCGGTGTTATAGATTGGGAGTGTACTTCTATGATCCCGACCCCTGAACAGGCTTATGCGCTGGTGTGCGATTATAACGAAGGTGAGTTCCACCGCAAGCACGCCCGCATTGTGGGCGATGTGATGCGCTGGTATGCCAACGAGCTGGGCTATGGTGCCGAAGCGGATTTCTGGCAGACCGTGGGCATCCTGCATGATCTGGACTTTGAGCAGTGGCCGGAACAGCACTGCACCAAAGAGCAGGAGCTGATGCGGGAGAAAGGCATTGATGAGCGCATCATCCACGCAACGGCCAGCCACGGCTGGAACCTGACGGTGGATATTAAGCCGGAGCACGAAATGGAAAAGGTGCTGTCTGCCGCCGACGAGCTGACTGGTCTGATCGGTGCCTGCGCCATCATGCTGCCCAGCAAGAGCGTGCAGGATCTGGAAGTAAAAAGCCTGAAAAAGAAGTTCAAGAACAAAGTTTGCCGCCGGTTGTTATTTTACTTTTTCAGGAATTTCAGCAGCGGAACGGTGACAAGGGTTGCCACAATGCCGCAGCCAACGGCTTCGATCAACGCCTGCACGCCGACAAAGGCGCAGACGAACAGGAACGGGTTGGTGGTGCCGAAGGTTGCGCAGAGAGACTGCACATACTCGGTATTAAAAAAGAACACGCACAGCGAAAGCATGAACCAGAAGGTGTTCAGCAGCGGCGTTGCCACAGCGCCCACGGCGCAGCACAGCTTGGTGTTTTTGGGCAGCAGCTTTTTGATGCCAATGTACACCCAACCGGCGCAAAGCCCCACCAGAACGCGGGCCACAAAGCAGGTAATAAAGGTGCCCACCGGGCTGGCCTGCAGCATGGCGGCGCTCATCACACTGGGGGTGCGCAGGGCCGAAACAAAGCTGGTTGTGCCAAAAACACCGCCAAGGATGGCACCCGCAACAGGGCCAAGCGTCATGGCGCCGATGGCAACCGGGATGGTAAGCAGCGACATGGACAGCGGCCCGACCTGCAGATAGCCCAGCGGCGTATAGTTCATGACAAGCAGAATGGCAACCAGCAAGGCAAGCTGGGTCAGCCAACGGGTGTTGGTACGGTTTTTCATATTCAATTCCTCCTGCTGCCGTCTTTTCTTCAAAGTACAGCGCATATTCGGGGGCAGGGCTTTCCTGCCCGCCTGTGCAAGTATACGCTGTTTGGGCGGCAAATGCAAGCATTCTGGGCAAAATGGAAATCAAATTGCGGGTAGCTGCCTGCACCACGCTGCATAAATATGCCAAGTAAAAGAATATTTATGCAAAAATTTTCTTGCATTTTGCGGCGCACTGTGCCATAATAGACTGTATTCCATTACTATGCTGCCGGGCTTTGCCCGGCTGAGGATACCGATTGACAGGAGGAAGACCCCATGAACCTGAAAGGCAGAGATTTTTTGACCCTTCTGGATTACACCCCGGAAGAAATTGCATATCTGGTGGACCTTGCCGCCGAGCTGAAAGCCAAAAAGAAGGCAGGCGTTCTGCACGATGTACTGCGCGGCAAAAACGTTGCGCTGATCTTTGAAAAAACTTCCACCCGCACCCGCTGCTCCTTTGAGGTTGCCGCCCACGACCTGGGCATGGGCTCCACCTATCTGGATCCAACGGGCAGCCAGATCGGCAAAAAGGAATCCATTGCCGACACCGCCCAGGTGCTGTGCGGCATGTTTGACGGCATTGAGTACCGCGGCTATGGCCAGGAGATTGTGAACGAGCTGGCCAAGTATTCCACCGTACCGGTATGGAATGGCCTGACCAATGAGTTCCACCCCACCCAGATCCTGGCTGACTTTTTGACCATCAAGGAGCACTTTGGCAAGCTGGCCGGGCTGAAATTCGCTTACATGGGCGATGCCCGCTACAACATGGGCAACTCCCTGATGATTGGCTGCGCCAAGATGGGCCTGCACTTTGTTGCCTGTGCCCCCAAGGCGTACTGGCCTGCCCCGGAGCTGGTGGAAAAGTGCAAGGCCATTGCCGCCGAAACCGGCGCTACCATCACCCTGAGCGATGACACCGATGCTGTAAAGGACGCCGATGTGGTATACACCGATGTGGGGTAAGCATGGGCGAACCGGTTGAAGTGTGGGCCGAGCGCATTGAAGCGCTTGCCCCCTATCAGGTAAACACTGAACTGATGGCAAAGGCAAAGCCGACCGCCGTATTCATGCACTGCCTGCCCGCCTATCACGACCACAAGACCGCCGTTGGCAAGGAGATGGGCGAAAAGTTTGGCCGCGATGCCATGGAAGTGACCGATGAAGTGTTCACCGGCCCGCAGTCCATCGTGTTCCAGGAAGCCGAAAACCGGATGCACACCATCAAGGCCGTTATGGCGGCAACGTTGGGCGCGGAGTTTTGAGCGGGGTTGAACCAGGCACAAGCATAAGGGCAACACCGCACAATTCCCGCCTGACGGCTTAAGCACCGCTCCGGCGGCTGCGGCACGGCATCTGCGTTGCCAAAATGCTCGATAAGACATCCAGTATTATCTGCGCTTTTGGCTTAGCATCTGCCGTACCTCGCTCGCCGTATCGGCACTTAGAATTATGCGGTATTGCCTAAGATAAAATCGAGAAATCCCCTGCACGGGCGGGCCATTGTTACAGCCTGGCGTGCGGGGGATTTTTTGTATTTTGTAGGGGTGCCCATGTGGAAGCTTGTGGTGGATAATGATGCAAAATATACGGCAAGGCCCGGTGTGCGGATTGTCACAAATTTTGTAATGCGCAGCAGGGCAAGGTTGCGGCGTGGTGAGGGCACCCCGCCCTACAGCGCATTTTAACGCTTGCCACGCATTATAAAATGCTCTGTAGGGAACGGTCTCGACCGTTCCGGGGCGTTGAGGGGCACCGCCCTGCTTACCGCTCAAAGGTTGTGCACAATGTGGTGGACCAGGTTTCGCCGGGGTGCAGGGCGGCGGCGCAGGGGCGGTTCTCCCAGGTTAGGGGGCCGTTTTCCTCGCCGGGCAGGCTGTGCCACGGCTCAATGCAGACAAAGCGGTAGGGCTTTTCCGGCTTGGACCAGATCAGCACATAGGGATAGCCCTCAATGTTGCAGCGCACGGCGCGGCCGGTATCCTTTCCACAATGGCAAGGGTCTTGCTGCGCAGGTTCAGCATGCAGTGGCTGTCGTAGTCAAACAGGTCATCCGTCAAGGGCACGGTGCGGGTATTGCGGGCCAGATAGTGATAATCGGTACCGTTCAGCAGGCCGTTGGGCAGACAGCTCACGCACAGGGGGCTTTCCAGCTCGTCAAAACGGAACTCATAATCCGCAGGGGTGTGGGCATCATCAAACGGGATGGCAAATGCCGGGTGGTAGCCAATGCCGAACCTGAGCTCCGGTTCGCTGGGATTATACACCGCCAGGGTGTGGCGCACCGTTTTTTCCACCAGCTCAAAGGTGGAGCGCAGTTCAAACTCATAGGGCCACTTGGCGCGGGTCTCCTCGTTTGCCTGCAAAACCAGGGTCAGGCTTGTCTCGGTCTTGCCCACCAGGGTGTGCTCCACATCGCGAGCAAAGCCGTGCTGGCCGCCGGCATACTCTTTGCCCTTGGCGATCATTTTGCCGCCGGTCAGCTTGCCGGTATAGGGGGAACAGGATCGGCGCATGGCGGCCCCAGACGGCAGGGTCCCCGCACCAGAGCATTTCGGCCCCGGTAGCCTTGTTGACAACGCTCACAGCCTCGGCACCATGGGTATCCACCGTCAGGCGCAGGTATTCGTTTTCAATGGTATACTGCATAATATTCCATCCTATTCTTTGGCAATACCGCATAATTCTAAGTGCCGATACGGTGAGCGAGGTGCGGCAGATGCCAAGCCAAAAGCGCAGATAATACTGGATGTCTTATCGAGCATTTTGGCAACGCAGATGCCGTGCCGCAGCTGCCGGAGCGGTGCTTAAGCCGCAAGGCGGGAATTGTGCGGTGTTGCCCTTTGTAAATTTTTACCGCAGGAAGGTCTTATCTGTATTATACAGCGCCCGCCACAAAAAGGAAAGAAGATTCTTGATCGGCTTTTCTGCACCGTGGTTTTATGGTATGATGGTAGCAGAAATTTCGCCCCGTAAAGGAGGTGCGCACCATGCTGCCCAAAGCCAAAACCGTTTATTTCCATGTAGATGTCAACTCCGCCTTTTTGTCTTGGACGGCCATCCAGCACCTGGCCAACGGCGAAACGCTGGACCTGCGCACCGTGCCCGCCGTGGTGGGCGGAGATGAGGAAAAAGCGCCACGGCGTGGTGCTGGCCAAGAGCATTCCCGCCAAACGGTACGGCATCCAAACCGGGGAATCGCTGTTTATGGCGCGCAGCAAATACCCCAATTTGATCGTTGCCGCGCCGGATTTTGACTGGTATGTAAAAAACAGCAAAGCTATGATCCGCATTTTTGGCGATTACACGCCAGATATTGAGCAGTACAGCATTGACGAAGCCTTTTTGAACATGACCGGCAGCGAGGGACTGTTTGGCCCGCCTTTGCAGGCGGCGCAGACCATCAAGGACCGCATCCACCGGGAGCTGGGCTTTACCGTAAACATTGGCATTGCGCCCAACCGCCTGCTGGCCAAAATGGCATCCGACTTTGAAAAGCCGGATAAAATCCATGTATTAACGCAGGATATGGTGCCACAGAAATTGTGGCCGCTGCCGGTGGGCAATCTGTTCGGCGTGGGGCCAAAGTCCGTCAAGCGGATGCACGAGATTGGCATTTATACCATCGGGGATCTTGCCAACGCGGACGCGGACATCCTGCGCGGGGTGTTCGGCGTGCGGGGGCAGGTGTTCCGGGATTACGCCAACGGCATTGAAAGCGAACCGATGACCCGCAGCGAGGTGAAGGACAACAGTTACGGCAACAGCGTAACCACTCCGCAGGACCTGAAGCGCCCCGTGGAGGCCGATGCCACCATGCTGGCGCTGTGTGAATCCGTTGCCGGGCGGCTGCGGATGGACGGCAAGACCGCACGGGTCATCACGGTGCAGCTGGTGGATAACGCCTTCCGCCGCAGCAGCCACCAGGTAACGCTGAACAGCCCCACCAACTCTACCGATGTGATTTACCACACCGCGCGGGAGCTGATGCGCCAGATGTGGCCCGACCGCCCAGTGCGCCTTGTTGGGGTGAGCGCCGAAAAGACCGGCACCGACAATTTTGAGCAGCTGGATTTTTTCACCGATCCAGCCAAAACCGATAAACAGGAAAAGCTGGACCGTGCCGCCGATGCCCTGCGCGCCCGCTTTGGCGAGGGTGCCATCCTGCGCGCCAAGCTGCTGCACCCTGACGAGAAAACCACCGCCCCCAAAGCCCTTGGTGCCGCCAAAGCAAGGGACAAGCGCAAGGGGGAACTGTAAAGAACAGGCGGATACTCGGCAAGAGAAAAGGTGTTTTATGGAATTTAATGAAAAGCTGCACCGCCGCATCCGCTGGCCGGCTGTTCTGCACATTCTTCTTCCCCTGCTGGCGGCATTCACCGCCCTTATGGTTGTGGGGCGGCTGATTTCCGGCGTGCACTGGCTGAGTGATATTATCGGAAGCATTCTGCTCAGTGCCGGGCTGGTTTTGCTGTATGCCGGCTGCCAAAACCGATTGACTGCATGAAAAAAGCAGAGTATGCGCTTTTTGCATACTCTGCTTTGGTTTTTGTTCAACGCTTTTCCGGTCAATTACCCGTGCAGAACGCTGCGCAGCTGAGCCAGCAAGGTTGCCTGGTATTCGGGGCTGAAAGTGCCGTGCAGCAGTTTGGGCAGGGCTTCTTCCTGCAAACGGCGCCAGCTTTCGGCTTCGCGGCCGGGCAGAATGGGCACAAAGGAAACGCCGTTTGCAGCGGCTGCCTGGGCATCGCCCATGGCATCGCCCACCATGACCACCTTGCGGCTTTCATACCCGCAGGCCAGCATGGAGGCAATGGAGTTTGCCTTGCTGCCAACCTCCTGGCCAAAGATCACATCGGCATGGGTGGCAAGGCCGTAACGCGCCCACTCGCTGGCGATAGCGCTTTCATTGGCGGCGGAAACCACCGCCACATCGGCCACGGTGTGCAGCTGATGCAGGCTGTATTCCACGCCGGGGAACGGCTTAAAGGTAGGTTCCAGGGCCTGAATGCGGCGGTTGCAGGCGTTATTCCACTCCTGCAGCTTGCGCAGGGCCAGGCTGCCGCTGCGCAGAACTTCCTGCTGCAGGCTTGCGGTGGAAAGTTCCGATGCGGTGGAAACCCACGCGGCGATATCTTCACTGCCGGGAACATCAATGCCACGGTTTTTCAGGCGGTCAAAAATCAGCACCGCACTTTCAAAGCGGGAAATCCCGCGGGTGATGCTGTTCAGGTTGATCTCTTCCCACGCGGTGGTAATAAAATCAGTGTGGGCTTCCAGGCCAAACACACGGATCAGCTCTGGGCAGAACACCGAGCAATGCTTGATGCGCACCGTATCCATGACGCAGCCGTCAGAATCCATACAGACAAGAAAATCCCGTTTGCGGATAAAATCAGTCAATGCGTTTGCCATACAAGAACCCCCTCTATGTTATCAATCGCAAAAACCTCACATGCGGCATGCGGCGCTTTCCCGCGCTCTGCCGTCAACTCTTATCATACCAGAAAGCAGCAAATTTTTGCAAGCGTTTTTGTAAGGTTTTACACTTTTATGACAATTTTCTTTCAGCGACAAATTGCCCCTCCTTCCCCCTCGGTCTCACTCAGTGCCTGGCCGATGGGCTTGTTTACCAGCAGGGTTGCCATACCGTCCGCCGGGGTGGGCTGCTTGTTGATGACCACCAGGTCATCCCCGCGGAAATAGCGGATCAGCCCTGCCGCCGGGTAAACGGCCAGGCTGGTGCCGCCCACGATCAGCATATCCGCCCTGCGGATGGCGCTCACCGCACCCTCAATGGTAGCTTCGTCCAGGCCCTCCTCATACAGGACCACATCCGGTTTTACAATGCCGCCGCAGTCCGTGCAGCGGGGCACACCGTCCCCCTTGCCGCCGGCTTCCTCGATAAAGCTGACGGGGTAGAACTTGCCGCAGCGGGTGCAGTAGTTGCGCAAGGTGGAACCGTGCAGCTCATACACGGTTTTGCTGCCCGCTGCCTGGTGCAGGCCATCAATATTCTGGGTGACAACGGCTTTTAGTTTACCTTCCCGCTCCAGTTTGGCCAGCCGCAGGTGGGCAGCATTAGGCTTGGCCCCATGCGCAATGAGCTTTTTGGCGGTAGAAATCAAAAAATTCTGCGGTGCGCTGCTCATAAAATGTGTGGGACAGCATGGTTTCGGGCGGGTACTTGAATTTTTGGTGATAGAGCCCGTCCACCGAGCGAAAATCCGGGATGCCGCTTTCCGTCGAAACCCCTGCGCCGCCAAAAACACGATGTTCTGATGTGCTTGGATCAGCCGTTCCAGTTCCGGTACCATGGTGCCGCCCCTTTCGTTTTATCGTGAAATGCTTTATAATAAAAAGATATGGAACCATCCTGTTAGGGTGTATCTGAAAAAGGAAAATTTAGGGCAATACCGCATAATTCTAAGTGCCGATACGGCGAGCGAGGTGCGGCAGATGCCAAAAAAAGCGCAGATAATACTGGATATCTTATCGAGCATTTTGGCAACGCAGATGCCGTGCCGCAGCTGCCGGAGCGGTGCTTAAGCCGCAAGGCGGGAATTGTGCGGTGTTGCCGTAGTTTATTTCTACAAACATAGCCGGATTTTGCGTTAAAAAGCCTTGGAAGCCGCAAAGGATTCCCGCAGCTCTTTTGCCTTACATCCTGCTTGTATTTGCGAAATATCCGTCATTTTCTTTGTTTTCAGATATACCTTAGATACTTTTTACTATACATCTTTTACGCCAAAACGTAAAGAGGGAAACCGCTGATGCATGAGCTGAATCAACACAAGATCGCCGCCCTGCTGCCGCAGCGCAGGGCGCAGAGCAACAAGGGCAGTTACGGCAGTGTGGCTGCCGCAGCGGGCAGCCTTTGCTTACCGGGGGGCTGCGGCGCTTTTGTGTGGAGGGTGCGCTGCGCACCGGGGCCGGGCTGGTGTCCCTTGCCAGCGTGGAGCCGGTAATCCAGCTGGTGCTGACCCGCACGCCGGAATGCTGTGCCCTGCCCTGCCGCACCGACGCGGACGGCGGGATTCTGGCCGCAGATGCCGCCGCCGTGCGCCAGCGCTTTACGGAAAAGCCTGCGGTCTTGCTGGCTGGGCCGGGGCTTGGCCCCAGTGCGGCACGTATCTTGAACGCCCTTCTGACGGCGGATGCCAAGTGGAAAGCCGCCGTGCTGGATGCGGACGCCCTGAATGCACTGGCTGCCGGGGAGCTGGGGCAGTTCCCGCTTTTGCCCACCAATACCGTGCTGACCCCGCACCCCGGCGAGGCAGCCCGCCTGCTGGGGTGCAGCGTGGCGCAGATCCAGACTGACCGCCCCGCCGCCGCGCAGGAGCTGGCGGAGCGGTATGGCTGCGTTGCGGTGCTGAAAGGTTCCGGCACGCTGATTGCCGCACCGGGGCGCGAGATGCTGTACAACCCCACCGGAAATCCCGGCCTGGCCCGCGGCGGCGGCAGCGGGGATGTACTGGCTGGGATGCTGGCTGCCCTGCTGGCCCAGGGGTTAGCGCCCTTTGACGCCGCAGCCTGCGCGGTATGGCTGCATGGCGCCGCTGCGGACCGCTGCGCCGCCCGCACCAGCCAGCTGACAATGCTGCCACATGATATTTTAACGGATCTTGCGGATGTTGTGAAGGAGCTTACAGGGAGATAATAAATAAGGCAGTGCTGCCAGGCAAAGGACAGCACTGCCTTTTTTATGGTTTGGGCAATACCGCATAATTCTAAGTGCCGATACGGCGAGCGAGGTGCGGCAGCTGCTAGGCCAAAAGCGCAGATAATACTAGATGTCTTATCGAGCATTTTGGCAACGCAGATGCCGTGCCGCAGCTGCCGGAGCGGTGCTTTGCCGCAAGGCGGGAATTGTGCGGTGTTGCCTTTGGTTTTTGCATGATCCCGGGGGTGAAATATTGAGAAAGACCCGTCATGTGGGACAGCGGGCATCGCGTCCTACCCGCATTTTCAATGTTTGTATGCAACTTCAGCATGTGCTGTGAGGAACGGTCTTGACCGCTCCGGAGCATTGCCTTTACAAAAATCTTCGGCAAGCATCTGTTTCCTTATTCCATTCTCCGCACGCTGAGGACAAGACCCTGTTTATCCCAGCCAAAATCTGCCACGGCGCCGCCGCGCTCCAAAAGGCGCGGCAGGGCGGGGTCCTGCAAGTGTACGCGGCGCACCGTGCTGCCGCGGCCCACCGGGGTGTGGGCCGCAAACACCAGCAGCTGCTGGCTGTCCAGCGGCACCACGGCGCGCAGGGTAAGGCCAGATGCCAAATATTGGGCGCATAGTTCCTCGCCGTCCGGGGTGGGGGTCAGCGGCAGGGCGGCCCAGATATGGTAGCTGGCGCAGCGCTGTTTGGCCAGCCCCAGCGCCATGGCCAAAAAGCGCCGCACCGGCAGGTACTGCGCGGTAAAGGCGGGCGGTGCCAGCACAATGCCCTGGCCGTCCGCCCCAAAGCCAGCTGCGCGCAGCGCGAGCGCCAGACGGCTTTGGCCAAACATGGGCAGCATGGCCATGGCGGCCTGTAACGTGTCGGTTCCGGCATAGTCCCCCAGAACGGCATTGGTCTGCAGCAGCGCGGCGGTATCGGGGCCGCCGGGGGTGCCGCAGGCGGCGCACAGCTGATCCATTGCAGGTGCATCCTGCGGGGTAAGCAGCTGCGCGTGGAACATATCAAGATTGGTTTCGGTCATCAATAACAATGGAATACCCTCCCATACCGCCCGCCGGGCGCGGCAGGCGGTGAATTTGCATCCCTATTGTATGATGCCGCCGCCAGCAAAAATGCGCGAAACCTGCAAAAAGGTTCCGCGCATTTTTTCGTTTGGCTTTTTATCGGGTTTTGTTATGGCAACACCGCACAATTCCCGCCTGACGGCTTAAGCACCGCTCCGGCGGTTGCGGCACGGCATCTGCGTTGCCAAAATGCTCGATAATGTCGGGTTGCGGTACCGCATCGTGCTTCGGGGCAAAGCCCCTCGCACTCCGCGACCGCTGCCCCCTGCTTCGGTTCGCTGTTTCCGCCACTGGCGGCGCTCACCTTTGCAGCATCCAGTATTATCTGCGCTTTTGGCTTAGCATCTGTCGCACCTCGCTCGCCGTATCGGCACTTAGAATTATGACCGTTTTACGCCGGTTGCGGGGTCAAAATAATAGGTCATACCGTCAATGATGGTTGTACCTTTGGCCATGGCACCGGTGATGGGATCGAAGTAATAAGTACCGTCGGCATTGGTGTTCCAGCCTTTGATCATCTGGCCGTTGGCATCATACCGCACCCATTTGCCGCCGCTGGATTCCTGATAGACATCCTTGCTGACGGCTTTTGCACCCTGCTGCACGTTATCCAGCCAGTACCAGCCGTTGCTGGCGGGGTCGTAAATTTCTTTTGCCGCGGTAGGCTGCATTGTTGGGGTCATAGCCCTGGCGCTTGCCGCCCTCGTACCAGTAATCTTTTCCGTTTATGCGCTTCCATGCGCAGTTCAGGCCAATACCGGTCACCGTATCAAAGCAGCAGGGCAGGCCGTCGATCGTTGCATCACCCTTGGTCATGGCACCGGTGACAAGGTCAAAGTAATAGGTACCGTCATCGTTGGTATCCCAACCTTTAATCATATGGCCGTTTGCATCATAGCGCACCCATTTGCCGCCGTTGGATTCCTGGTAAACATCCTTACTGACGGCTTTTGCGCCGCCCTGGTTGGCGTCCAGCCAGTACCAGGCGTCGGAATCGGGGTCATAAATTTCTTTGCCGCGGCCAGTGGTGCCCTGCTTTACGCCGTTTTCGTACCAGTAGTCCTTGCCGTTCACGGTTTTCCAACCGGTATAGCCGCTGGCAGGGGTTGCGGTGGGTTTCACAGGGGTAGCGATAGGTGTCGCGGTAGGTGTTGCGGTAGGCGCTGCAGTAGGCGTTGCGGTAGGCTCTGCGGTAGGCGCTGCAGTAGGCGTTGCAGTAGGCGTTGCAGTGGGGGTAGCCGTAGGTACAGCAGTCGGGGTTGCTGTGGGGACTGGGATATCCCTTGTCTTGATATACTGGCGCACATCCTGGTGGTATTCCTGCTGGCTTACGGCATAATAAATGCCATCCCACTGGGCCGCAATGCCGATGCTTTGGAGACTTTCCTTCTTTTTCTCGGTCACTTCATGGCTGGCCGGATCCAGTTCATATTGTTTGATCCAGCTGCTCTGCTCGCACGCTTGTTTGTCCGTGGCGACCAGCAGCGTTCCGTCCAGCGCAATACTGCCGGCAACCACACCCGAATCATCTTCATGCGCCAGGTTGGAATCACAGTCGCCCAGGTCATCACGCCAGAAAAGGCGTTCGCCGGACGCATAGTACCAGTCTCCCCGCACGGGAAGATTGCACTCTTTTTGTCTTTCCACCAGGTGTTTTCATAGGTATCGTCCGTGGCCAGGTTCACGATGTTCTGCGTGCCAAGGTTTTCAAGGTCAAAGGCAACGCTGTCATCGCCGTCATCGTTATGGTTGGTGTTCATCTCCTCTGTGGTACACAGCAGGTGTTTATGCATGCAATATCCCAGCTGATCCGAACCGTCCACCGGGTCATCCCAGGTGCAGTCCACCTGGTACCAGTTCCCGTCCAGCTCGACCATGTTCCACGCATGGCCGATATCTTTACTGGTTACCAGCACACCAGTGATACCCAGCTTGCGCAGGGTAAGGGCATACGTTTTGGCGTAACCGTCACAGACGGCAGTCCCTTCCAGCAGGGCGCCGCGCAGGTTGTGGTCGTCCTGCACATCATCACTAAGGTGTTCCCGGTCATAGGCAATGTTCTGCACCAGCCATTCATGCACATAGAACACCTTTTCCAGATTCGTCTGGCACAGGGTGTTGGCCTGGTCCACCAGCTGGTCCAGCTTTACCTGCATGGCGGCAACATCCTGCGCCGTGCAGTATTCAAGGCCGATTGCCACCGCCAGCCCGGTATCTCTGCTATAATAGCAGGACAATTTGCTGATGGCCTCGCCGCCTTCCACACGCGCATTCAAGTCAGCCAGGGTGGAAAGCACCAGATCTTTATCCAAGTTCAGGTCTTTGATATTTACTTTCTCTGCTGTTTCCGTATGGTTCTTTACGGCATTGGCCACGCGCTCCACGATCGTCTGCGCCGCCTGAATGTTGTTGTCATCCTCCGCCAGCGTTGCCGGCTGCGCAGCCAGTGCTTCACGGGCAGCTATGATGTTTTCCAGCGTGCCTTCCACTTCCACCACGCTGCTGTCCGCCGTTTCCGGGGTCTGGGCCCAAACCGGAAGCGCAGTGGTGCCCATCATGGCCGCCGCCAAAACAAGGGCCAAAATCCGTTTATCTTTTTTCATTTTTTCCTCCCTGGAATACAGCCCAAAAAACGGTTTTTGCCGCTGTATATCCTAATTTTAAATTTTACACGAAACAGAGGAGAAATACAATGCCAGACGCATCAACATCCTGCACAGAAAAAGTTTTCAGACTTTACATTTTTTAATAAAAAGGCTATCTTTTCGCGTGCAAAGTGGTGTATAATGATACAAAATATGGGGGTGTGTGTCCATTTTGGCACACCCCGGAGGCAGCGTGGGCGGAACGGTGTATCCGGCACGTTTCCACTGCCCGAACAACCGCCACCTGCCCTTGCCCCCCACCCGCAGCTGGTGGACAAAAGGAGGATGACTTTTTGATGGAACACAACATTCCCGAACTGGTTGCCCAGCTCACGCTGGAAGAAAAGGCCGGGCTTTGCTCCGGCGCGGATTTCTGGCACACCAAAGCCGTGGAACGCCTGGGCATTCCCACCCTGATGGTCTCGGACGGCCCGCACGGCCTGCGCACCCAGGACCCGGAACGGGACGACCCCAACCACAGCCGCAAGGCGGTCTGCTTCCCCGCCGGGTGCTCCGTTGCCGCCAGCTTTGACCCCGACCTGGCCCGCCGGGAGGGTGCGGGCCATCGGGCGGGAAGCCCGCGCGTTCGGCGTTGGCGTTGTGCTGGGGCCTGCCATAAACATCAAGCGCAGCCCGCTGTGCGGCCGCAACTTTGAATATTACTCCGAAGACCCGGTGCTGGCCGGTGAGCTGGCCGCCGGGTACATCAATGGCGTACAGAGCCAGGGGTTGGTACCTCCATCAAGCATTTTGCCGCCAACAGCCAGGAGTACCGCCGCATGAGCGCATCGTCCGACATGACGGAGCGTACGCTGCGCGAAATTTACCTGCCTGCATTTGAAACCGCCGTCAAGAAATCCCAGCCCTGGACGGTGATGTGCAGCTACAACCGCGTGAACGATGTATTTGCCAGCGAAAACCGCATGCTGCTGACCGATATCCTGCGCACCGAGTGGAACTTTAAGGGCTTTGTGATGTCCGACTGGGGCGCTGTAGCTGACCGTGTAAAAGGGTGTTGCGGCTGGGCTTGATCTGGAAATGCCCGGTTCCGGCGGTGTCAATGACGCCAAGATCGTGGCCGCCGTTAAAGCCGGCACCTTGAGCGAAGCCGCGCTGGACAAGGCTGTGATCCGCATTTTGAACATTGTGTTCCGCGCGGCGGACGAAGCTGCCGCCCCGGCCCCGGAGCTGGACCTGAAAGGCGACCACACCATCGCCGCAGAGCTGGCCAAGGAATGCGCCGTGCTTTTGCAGAACCGCGGTGTGCTGCCGCTGAAAAAGGGCAGCAAGGTAGTATACATCGGCGGCTTTGCCAAAACGCCACGCTATCAGGGCGGCGGCTCCAGCCACATCAACACCATCAGGGTGGACAGCGCGCTGGAAATGGCCGAAAGCCATGGCCGCCGGGTGAGCTATGTGGAGGGCTTCCCCGCTGATCTGGACCAGCGGGAGGAGGAAGAGTTCCTGCGCGCGGTTTCCGCCGCAGCGGAAGCTGACGCGGCGGTGATCTTTGCGGGCCTGCCGGAATCTTTTTTTGAAAGCGAAGGCTTTGACCGCAGCCATATGCGCCTGCCGGAAAGCCAGAACAACCTGATTGCCCGCGTGGCCGCCGTGCAGAAAAACACTGTTGTGGTGCTGCACACCGGTTCCCCGGTGGAATGCCCCTGGGCTAACGATGTGAACGCCGTGCTGTGCATGTATCTGGGCGGCGAAGGTGTTGGCGCTGCGGCGGACGCCCCTGCTGTGGGGCGATGCCAACCCCAGCGGCCGCCTGCCGGAAACCTGGCCCCTGCGGCTGGAAGATACCCCGTGTTATCTCGACTTCCCCGGTGACGGCCGCCATGTGGAATACCGCGAGGGCGTGTATGTCGGCTACCGCTGGTACGATGCCCGCAAGATGCCGGTGCTGTGGCCGTTTGGGCACGGGCTTTCCTACACAGGGTTTGTGTACCGCAATGCCCAGCTGACGGCGGACGAGTTTGCCGAGGGCGACAGCGTGCGGGTACGGGTGAGCGTGAAGAATGTTGGCATGATGCCCGGCAAGGAAGTTGTGCAGCTGTATGTAGCAGACTGCACCGGCACCACCGGCCGCCCGCCCAAGGAGCTGCGCAAGTTCGTGAAGGTTAAGCTGGAACCTGGCGAGGAAAAGCAGGTAGAGTTCACCCTGACCGCGCAGGATTTGAGCTACTATGACGAAACGCTGGGCAGCTGGTACGCCGCCCCAGGCGAGTACAAAGATTTTGCTGGGCCATTCCAGCCGGGATATCCACGCAACGCTCAGCGTGCGGTTCAGCACCCCGCGCCGCCGCCCGTTCGTGATTGACGAAAACACCACCATCGGCGAGCTTTCCAAGGATGACCGCACGGCTGCCATCATCCAGCAGGTGCTGGCACAGGCGGGCAATGCCCCCTGACCGGCGGCAACGCAGGCGGCAGCGAGATTGCCAGCAGCGAAGCCGTAGCTCAGATGCTGGATTCCATGCCGCTGCGCGGCATCGTGAACTTTGGCGGTCCCGCTGCAGCCGGGATGATCACCCCGATGCTGGAAATACTGCGCGCCGCTATCCAGTGATTTGGGCCTTGGCGTAATCAAGGCATCCCCGAACCCCGCAAAAGAGAAATATTGAAATATTCCGATCAACACATTTCGATCAACACATTTATAAAAAGAAGTACATGCAGGAGGAATATCCCATGCAATTTCGTTTTCGCTGCGCGGCCGTTCTGACCGCCGTATTGCTGTGCAGTGCTGCTGCACTGCCCGCTTTGGCGGAAGAGACTGCCACGCCGGAAACCGCCGACAGTGTTGCCAGCGCTTCCACCTACACCGGTTGGAAAACTGTGAACGGCAAGGAGTTACTGGTACGAGAACGGCGTGAAACAGGGTACAACAGGCCGCGGCAAAGAGATTTACGACCCCGATTCCGACGCCTGGTACTGGCTGGACGCCAAGCAGGGCGGCGCAAAAGCCGTCAATAAGGATGTCTACCAGGAATCCAACGGCGGCAAATGGGTGCGCTATGATGCAAACGGCCATATGATCAAAGGTTGGGATACCAACGATGACGGCACCTATTACTTTGACCTGATCACCGGCGCCATGGCCAAGGGCGATATTGTGGTGGACAACCTGCCCTGCAGCTTTGATACCACCACCGGCATTGGCTGCAACCTGATGTGGCACAGCATGGACGGCAAAGATTACTGGTACGAGGCTGGCAAGCGCCAGGGTTATGATCCCAATAATGCAGCCTACCGCGGCAAAGAAATCTATGATTCGGCCTCCGGTGCCTGGTACTGGCTGGATAACGTGCAGCAGGGTGCTAAAACCGTCAGCAAGGATGTATACCAGGAATCTGAAGCCGGCGACTGGGCCGAAAAACGCAGACGGCACCGGCAAGTGGGTGCGGTATGACGCCAACGGCCACATGGTAAAAAGGCTGGGATACCAACAATGACGGCACCTATTACTGACCAGGTGTACGGCACCATGGCCAAAGGCATTGTGACGATCGACGGCAATCTGTATCTTTTTGATGTTGATACCGGCGTGATGCAGGCAAGCATTACAGCCAGCGAGGAAGCCATGGCAGACCGCGTGATCGAGCTGGTCAACCAGGAGCGCACCTCCCGCGGGCTGCAGCCCCTGCTCAAGCACGATGGCCTGATGGTTGCCGCCGCGGCCCGCGCCAGGGAGCTTTCCCAGCGATACAGCCACACCCGCCCCGACGGTTCTGAATGCTTTACCATTTTGTGGCACCTGGGCATTGACTATGCCTATGCCGGCGAAAACATTGCTATGGGCCAGAAAACTCCGGAGATCGTGATGAACGACTGGATGAACAGCTCCGGCCACCGCGCCAACATTCTGAGCGAAAACTTTGACTACATCGGCGTTGGCTACACTATGGTGGATGGCTACCCCTATTGGGTGCAGCTGTTTACCGGTGACTTTGACTGGTAAGCAGTTTGTAAACAAATTTAAAACACAGCCCCGCAGCCGTTGCATTTTTTCGGCTGCGGGGCTATACTGTTTCCATATACTTAACATATGTCAACTATTTACATATAGCAACAGAAAGGAGAACCTTTATGGAGGGACATATTGGTGACCAGCGCAGCAAAGCCGTGATGCGCTATCTTGACCGGCTGAAAAAGTCTGTGCGCCGCGGGGCGTCTTTAAGCCTTGCCAACGCCCCCAAGCTGCATCTTGGCATTCTGGAAGGGCTGAACCACGCCATTGAGGTGCGCGGCCAGGATGGTGCCGTGTATGTTTCGGACCTGGCGGAGATTTTCAAGCAGCCGCTGCCGGCGATTTCCCGCGGACTGCGCACACTGGAGCAGGATGGCCTGGCCCAGCGCCAGACTGATCCCAATGACCGCCGCCGCACTCTGGTGCGCATCACCCCAAAAGGGGAGGAATCCCGCCTGATCTGCGAAAGCCGTCTGAATGATTACATCACCGGCATTATGGATGACCTGGGCGAAGAATTTTGCCAGCAGTTTGCAAAGGATGCCGAAACCCTGCTGCAGGCCATTGAGCGCCAGAACGAAAAGCTGCCGGCCGAAAAGGAGAAGATGCCATGACAAAAATTTTCAAACATCTGGCCAAACACTGGGCGGCCTGCCTTGTTATTATTGCCCTGCTGTTGGTGCAGGCATACGGCGATTTGACCCTGCCGGACTACACCAGCAAAATTGTGGATACCGGCATCCAACAGTCCGGCATTGCGGACGCTGTGCCAGAAGTAGTGCGGGATTCCACCCTGCAGGTGCTGGAGCTGCTGATGACGGACGCGGACGCCGCCGCGGTGGAAGCCGCTTACACCCAGCCGGGCGGCACCGACAACGCACTCTCCTCCGCTACCAGCTTACAGAAAAAGCTCGCATCCCCCTATACGGTCCGCCTGCTGCGGGCCGATGCGGACCGGGATACGCTGGCGGAGGTATTTTCCACCCCGGATATTGTGCTCTATCTGGCTTCCGCTCAGGCAGCCGGGGAGGGCAACGCCCCGGCTGCCGCCGCGCTGGATACCGTTACCGCCCAGTTTGCGGCCATGACCCAGATGCCCGGTTTCAGCCGGGATGCCGTACAGGCCCAGCTGGCCGCAGCCATGGGTCAGGCCGGCGAAAGTGAGCTGAGCGGGCTTTCAGCCCAGGCAGTGCTGCTGGTGGGGCTGGAATATCAGGCCCTTGGCATCAGCGATGCGGTACAGATGAACTACCTGATGCAGACCGGCGGCCGGATGCTGGGGCTGACCCTGTTGATGGTTGCCGCCGCGGTTCTGGTGGGGCTGCTTGCTTCCCGCGTAGCGGCTGCCATTGCGCGGGATCTGCGCCGCGGTGTGTTCCGCCGGGTGGTCAGCTTTTCTGCCTCTGAAACGGACAAGTTTTCCACCGCATCCCTCATCACCCGCACCACCAACGATGTACAGCAGATCCAGATGACCTGCGTAATTTTGCTGCGCATGGTGGCGTATGCCCCCATCCTTGGCATTGGCGGCATCATCCATGTAGCGCAGGCGGGTTCCAGCCTGACCTGGATCATTGTGCTGGCCGTCGCTTTGCTGCTGGCGCTGATTACGGTATTGATGCAGTTTGCCATGCCCAAGTTCAGGATCATGCAAAAGCTGGTGGACCGGCTGAACCTGGTATCCCGCGAGATTTTGACCGGCATTATGCCCATCCGCGCATTCAGCCGCGAACAGCACGAGGAAGCACGCTTTGACGCCGCCAACACCGACCTGATGCGCACCCAGCTGTTCACCAACCGGGTAATGGCCGCCATGATGCCCTTTTATGACCCTGATTATGAACGGCACTTCCCTGCTGATCGTCTGGTTCGGCGGCAAACAGATTGATGCCGGCACCATGCAGGTGGGCAGCATGATCGCCTTTATCACCTACACGATGCAGATCGTGATGTCCTTCCTGATGCTGACGATGGTTGCCGTGATGCTGCCCCGTGCCGGGTTGCCGCGGACCGCATTGACGAAGTGCTGACCACCGAGCCGGCCATCCATGACCCGTGCCGGAAGCCATCCCCGCTGACCTCAATCAGCACCACTGGAACGGCGAAGTCGCATTCCATCATGTCAACTTTACCTACCCCGGCTCCAGCGAGGACGCCCTGCACGATATTGATTTTGTCGCCAAACCCGGCCAGACCACGGCCATTATCGGCTCCACCGGCTGCGGCCAAACCAGTTTGCTGCATTTGATCACCCGTTTCTATGATGTGACCGGCGGCAGCGTGACGGTAGACGGCGTGGATGTGAGCCAGATGCCACAGAGCACCCTGCGCGGCCTTTTTGGGTTATGTGCCGCAAAAGGGCGTACTGTTCAGCGGCACGATTGATTCCAACCTGAAATTCGGCGGCGAGAATATCACCGATGCCGATGTGCGCACCGCCGCCCGCATTGCCCAGGCGGAAGAGTTCATCTCCGCCAAGCCGGAGGGGGTACGAAAGCCATTGCCCAGGGCGGCACCAACGTTTCCGGCGGGCAGAAGCAGCGGCTTTCCATCGCCCGCGCCATTGCCAAACACCCGAAGATCTACCTGTTTGATGACAGTTTCTCCGCGCTGGACTACAAGACTGATGTTGCCCCCTGCGCCGCGCGCTGAAAGCCGAAACCGGCGACGCCACCGTGATTATTGTGGCACAGCGCATTTCCACTGTGCTGCACGCCAACCAGATTTTGGTTCTGGAAGATGGCCGCATTGTGGGCAAGGGCACCCACCCCCAGCTGATGGAAAGCTGCCCGGCTTACCAGGAAATTGCCCGCAGCCAGCTGAGCAACAAAGAGCTGGACCTGAAAGGAGGGGGAAGCCTGATGCCGCATCCCGACGAATGACGACCCAAAAGGCAAAAGACTTTAAGGGCACCATGCACAGCCTGCTGGCAGAGCTGGGGCACTACAAGTTCCGCCTGATTGCCGTGATTGTTTTTGCCGTTCTTTCCACGATTTTTAATATTGCAGGCCCCAAGGTGCTGGCCAAAGCCACCACTGCCCTGGCCACCGGCTGGTGGCCAAGCCAGGGCACCGGCAGCATTGACTTTGGCTATATCGGCAAAATCCTGCTGATCCTGCTGGTCATGTATCTGGTTTCCGCTGCGTTCAGTTTCTGCCAGAGCTGGATCATGAGCGGGCTTTCGCAGAAGATGTGTTATGACTTCCGCCGCCAGATCAGCGAAAAGATCAACCGCCTGCCCCTTGCCTATTTTGAAAAGCGCACCGTGGGCGAGGTACTTTCCCGCATTACCAACGATGTGGACACCCTGGGCCAGAGCCTGAACCAGAGCATTACCCAGCTGATCACCAGCATTACCACCATGATCGGCGTGCTCATCATGATGCTGACCATCAGCCCCACGATGACGCTGATTGCCATTTTGATCCTGCCGGTTTCGATGGCGCTGGTGCTGTTGGTGGTCAGGTTCAGCCAGAAATATTTCCGCGCCCAGCAAAAGTTCTGGGCTCCGTGAACGGCCAGGTGGAGGAAGTATATTCCGGCCACAATGTGGTCAAAGCGTTCAACCGCGAAGATGCCGTTCTGAATGATTTTGACGAAGCCAACAACCGCCTGTTTGAATCCGCCTGGAAAAGCCAGTTCCTTTCCGGCCTGATGCAGCCCATCATGACCTTTGTGGGCAACCTGGGCTATGTAGCAGTGGCCGTTTCCGGCAGCATTTTTGCCGCGCGCGGCATCATCACCATTGGTGACATCCAGGCGTTCATCCAGTATGTGCGCAACTTCACCCAGCCCATCCAGCAGCTGGCCCAGGTCAGCAACATGCTGCAAAGTATGGCGGCGGCTTCGGAGCGCGTGTTTGAATTTTTGGGTGAGCCGGAAGAAGAACAGAACGCTGACCCCCGCCCGCCGGGCAGACCCCGCCTGCATTGACGGCCAGGTCACCTTTGACCATGTCAAGTTTGGCTACACGCCGGAAAAGACTGTTATCCGCAGCTGCGATGTAAAACCCGGCCAGAAAGTTGCCATTGTCGGCCCCACCGGCGCAGGCAAAACCACCATGGTCAAGCTGCTGATGCGCTTTTACGATGTCAACTCCGGCGCCATTACGCTGGACGGCCACAACGTAAAGGACTTTGACCGCAGCGCCCTGCGCGAAGGCTTTGCATGGTATTGCAGGATACCTGGCTGTTCCAGGGCACCATTATGGAAAACATCCGCGGCCGCCTGGATGCCACCGATGAGGAAGTCATCGCCGCTGCCAAGGCCGCCTGTGCCGACCACTTTATCCGCACGCTGCCCGGCGGCTACCAGATGGAGTTGAACGAGGATGCTTCCAACGTGAGCCAGGGCCAGAAACAGCTGCTGACGATTGCCCGCGCCATTCTGGCGGACAACAAAATTTTGATTTTGGACGAAGCCACCAGCAGTGTGGACACCCGCACCGAACAGCGCATCCAGACTACCATGGACAACCTGATGCGC
>VOFC01006851.1_pt1 | contig 48498 bp, 63 predicted proteins | sample 5384161 | NCBI WGS metagenome assembly VOFC01 (sample SAMN12384722, study PRJNA508395) | human gut metagenome | isolation source: healthy gut B | host: Homo sapiens | reverse complement strand
CAGTTCCCGGTTGTGCTAGGCCAGAACCGGGGCAACTTCCGACGCAAGCATAGCAGTCAGCATTTGCCTTTTCCGTGATATTCTCGTAATTTCTGCGGGTAAGCGGATTTCAGACCGCTGAGCTTCAGCGTCGTCAGCACAGATACCAGAACCAAACTTCAAAATCCTTCCCAACTTCTTGAACATCAGCTCCAAGTCCTTGGCTCTTCTGCGCCGACCAGCCATCACATGATGACCGCAGAGCCGGTATCGCTGGTAGAAGAACCACCGTTGCGGTTCGGCATACCACAGATCGCAGGACGGTTATACATACCGCCACGAGGGTTGTGTCCGCGTCTGAAGTTCATTTTTCCCTCCCGAGGTTAGATATGATACCAGCCTTGAACTGCGGGTCATGTCCTTGTACTTGATAGCGCCCTCGTCACGAAAGCTGGTGAAAATCCTCGGTGTTAATATCAGCATTATTGGAACAGCATGAGCGCCTGTACGAACTGCTCCCACACCTCAAGGCGATTATATATACGGTGTTAATAGCGTCCAGCAGAGGGAGACAATCTCAAGGCCCCAACCGAGCCATAAGGTACTCGATGATAGGAATACCCAAATCTGAGGTTCGCTCCTCCTTAAATATTCTCCACCTCGTAGTAAGTGGGTGCCCAGCAACTGAAAATCAGGTTTTCCGTTCAATCTTCCCTGCTTCACTTATCTAATGGCATGGTTGCCGAGGGCAGTGGAGTAAACAAAAGCAAGCGAGAGATTCAGGTGAAAATCTCGAGAACTTCGTCTTCCTGCATCGGCTTCCCCATCCAGGAAGCACCATACGATAAGGAAGTGCCAATGTGCGACCAGTCCGCCAGTTCCTTATCCTTGGCAGGCTTATCTATATTGAAGACCACATTCGTGGAATGGTTTATTCCATGTTAAGTTCAGGCGCTAAATGGGACAGAGTTGTTGATGGAATAGATGATTCAACTGGGAAAATCACTGCTATAGATAAACTATTTCATAACTATGATACAAAATATATCTTATCCGGTTCATCTGATTTTTTATACTGAAAGAATAAAAAGAAATCTGTGGAGCAACACAAAAAGTACAAAAGGAAGCAGATGGAGGCTTTAATTAAAACCAATATTCCATTATTATCCAAGATTGAAAATCAGTATGGCAGTATTGATTTGTGTTATAAAAAATACATAACTGAAAATTCTACTTTGAAAGGGTTAAATTGAAAAACTTTCTTCTCCTGAATCTCTTTTAAAGATGAATCAGATGGGAGAAGCACTCAACGCAGAATATTTAAAAATGTTGGATATGATATTGCAAAACCTGACAGGCACATTAGACGAATTCTTGAAGTAAAATCTTAGGCTGTTCAAACTGTGAAAATGTTCCAATATATGAAGCTATGGACATTATCCAGTCAATAGCAGAACAAATGGGAAAGCATTGTGCAGAAGTTGACTATCTCCTCTGGATGTATTGTGCAAATGGATATGGTGAAGTTTGTACTGTAAAGGAACTCCAAATGTAATATATGCGTAATTAGAAATATTTGTAATTCAGAAAGGAGTATTTAAAATGGCAAGTTTATTTTGAAAAAAGGATTTAACAAATTCGCAGATATGGGGGAACACTAAATAAAGAAGCAAATAAATTAGTTGGGAAAGAAGTGTTTTTGAGAAATAAAAAAATTGAAGAGCCAAAAATTTTCCCACCATTTGAAAGCTATTCACCTTGTGCTGTTGAAGAACCCGAACGATGGACTGCTCTTACAGGAAATTGCAAAGCAGTTTGAATTAGATGGAAATATAATTAACGTGTCACAAGAATTAGATACCTGCTTCCGGTATAGATTTATTCAAACAATCTGCTCAATATTATGCAAATCGCTTTGAATTTAGATATCATCAATGTGAAAAAGATTACGATACATTATTACATTATTTTGAAGATATGTATATGGAAGGATTATTCCGATGTTGAACGTGCATACAGTTTGTTCCTTATTTTTGATGTATTTAATGTCGATAAACAAACTTTTGTAATTATCAATTATCTACATACAATCGTGCAGTCACATCATACAGCACTATGTTGGGAATAACATTAGAAAAAGAAACAATCTGCCGATTCTTTCCGGAAATAAATTAGGCAATTCAGTTCGATTACAAGGTGGTGGATTTGGATTAAAAGGTGCTGCAAAAAAAGGAATTGCAAAAGGAAACATTTAACTTTGGAATGAGTGCACTTGGTAATTTGTTTCTCATCAGTTACAAATGACAGATGAAGAAAAGCTCAAATTTTTTCTAAATTTAAGGAAGATGTGTTTTTTAAAGAAGTTTATAATGATTATCTTTGCACATTCTTCTCAATGATTCAATTTCTTGCTGATAATGGAATATTAAAACAAATATCTACTAAAACTGGAAATGAATATAATACTATGATAAATAATTTACAAAATCCTATGTTCCCCAAAAGATAAAATAGGACAGCTTCTTGCAAACATGATTTCCAAATATCCATTTTGCTCAGGCTGAATATGAATTGCTTGTAAATGTTTATGGAGAAAATGACGAAACCAGAGAAATTATCAATTATTTTAATTTTTCAATGGATTAATGGAGGATTGAATAAATTATGTCAAGAACCGAAAAAGAATTGGAAAAATCTTACAACTGCGTATTATTTAGAGGATACGCTAAATTCTTAATCGTGATTTAAACGAACTTAACCATAATATTCCAAAAGCACCTAGACAGCCTTTGAAACCAACAGAACCTATGGAAATGACACCCACAGAAAGTGCAACTAAAGCAATATCCACAAATTCAACGCCATATAAAAAAGCACCGTCAAATTGGAAAAAGAAATTCCCTTTATATTATCGGTATAATAATTGGCTAATAAAGAATCCTTTATATTTATCGGAAGTTAATAGCCATTTGTGGTATTGTATACTCACTTCGTTTACTATCTAAAGACCGTGCATGGGTTAAGCAACAAAAGAAAAAAAGATTTGAAAATATAAAAAGAAACTCTGCTGATTATCCAAGAAAAAAAGTGTAAAAAAATAGATTCTGAAAATGAGAAAAAGACAGCTAAGCTGAATCTAATCAGGTGCATGAGGAATATCTGAAAATGTATGAACGTTATAAAAGTGAATGCAAAGACTATAATAATGCGTTTAGAACAGTATAAAAGGACTATGACCATTACCAGACCTATACCATGGCTACATATAATGGCAAAAAAGAAGAACTAAAAATGTAATTGCTCAAACCCATGATACATTAGAGGTATATAAGAAAAATATTATCCCTACAATATCGTGGGAATTGGGTCAGTTGCATATTTAGCAACTTTTATAGAACTTCTGATTATGATTTAAAATTTGCAATAGAAAGATATGATCAGGACGTGTCATGCTATCAACAACAGCAAGTTGATATTGCAAATCAACAGTTGAACGCTATCGTACTCAAACTCAAATGAACGATGTTCTGCAAAATCCAGCATTATGCCACTTATCTTAATGAACAGGTACTTATTATTCAAGAACATAGAAGCAACTTTAAAGTATCAGTAACTGGCAGAAAGCAGATATACTTATTAACGAACATAGATATCAAAAAGACAGCAGGCAATTAAAAGGCTAAACAATAGTATATCCCCATAAAAAGAAAACATCTCTTTTCCTTTTATGGTTATTTTATTCAAAAATATCTGTAATCCAATAGTGATTATGGATATTTTTTGCATATATCATAAAAAAAATTTAACCCACCGTTTCTTTTTATGTTTTTAGGTTGAACAGAAAATTATTACGAAAATTATTAACGGATTTCAGAGGGGTGAATGTAACATAGCATCATCTTACAATATAAATAATCAATCGACGTCGAAAAGAGAAAACAAAAAGGAGATGATTTCTATGAATGAAAACTTATTTTTTGCTTTATAACCATTATGGAATAAAAAGAAACTTTCACAGATTCGCAAATTATTTTCCATGCAGTTAATCGTTCCTATCGTGACTTTTTGGCGACAGATACACTTTCATGGCAAGAATGTGTTTAATCAGGATACCAAAACGAGTATAAATCAGAATTTTTTTCTTTCTGAAAATCTGCCACGTTTGTTTGAATCAGAAACCCAACAGGATTTTTGATAAAACACATTATGCTTTATGTAATACACTCATTCATATGTACGATGGAATATGCAAATGGTCATATGGCATTGCTCAAAGACTAATCAATCAGACACTTGTTCATCTGATAGTAATTGAGTCAATCTCCAAACAAGATACTGGGATATCAATTCTGCAAAGAAGATTTTTCCATGTACCTGTAGAAACATATACGTTAAGCAAATGGCTACTGCTTACGGAAGAGATACTTACAAACATGTATTACATTTAAAATGTGCACCTCTTTTGAAGATGTAACCAACCACTACCATATGAACTACTATAATATTGAAAAAGTATTGCCTTTTTTGAGAAATGGGGAGTTTCAGAATATATAGAATATCAGACAGCATTACGAAAGACGATAGAAGAATCTTCCTATGCTGACCCTGTTGATTAGTGGTTTCAGGCGTTTGCAGAGGTTGCCGGTATAAGATTTACACACAGCTCAAGGAGTGAATGCAAATGATATACGGATACGCAAGATGTTCCACTAATGAGGATTTACAGGATATTGAACACAGGTAAGAGAACTAAAACAACAAGGTGCTACTGATGAAACAATCTACAAAGAATATGAAAGTGGAACAAAAACCAATCGTGCAGAAGATTAGATAAACTCTTAAATATCGTGCAATCAGGCGATACAATTATTGCTACTGAGGTCAGCCGATTTACAAGAAGTACCATACAATTATGCGAAATCATAGAATTTGTCAAAAAGAATCATATCAAATTGGTGCTTGGAACTTTTAGAAGAGACTGTAGCAAAGAACTTGATCCAATGACTGAGGGAATGTTAAAAATGATGGGTGTATTTGCAGAACTGGAACGTAACATGATAAGCCAACGTGTAAAAAGCGGAATGGAAAATGCCAAGGCAAAAGGTAAGACAATCGGAAGACCTGTAACAACCATTGATAATATTCCATCCGTTTTTTATCATTACTATCCTCAATACAAAAACAAAAAAATAAACAAATCTGAGTTATCACGACTTTGTTCTCTTTCAATCCCAACGGTATATAAGTATTTGAAGATTATTGAAGAACAAGATTAACATTATAAATGGTGTCGCACCTAGTTAATTCCACGAAAGAGAGGTTATTTTCATGCAGGTAAGTATTTATTCCAGACAGGCAATTGAAACAACATCAAAGGGGATTTCCCTAAAAATTCAGCTGTTATCAGTTTTCTTGACCCACCCGATAATTATCACAATAAAACTCTGCCCCTGTTGATTATAAAAATAAGACAGAGCGGATATTTTTACGTTGCCGTACATGATATAGATTTATCCGTTCTGCCTAAATTCAACTTGAGCTATGAAACCTATTTTCCTGAAGCTGACCAGTTAGCAGGAATTTATCTTTGAATGCAAAAAATGACGGACTGGATATCATCTGTCAATGTGAATATGGGGAAAGCAGAAGTTCTGGCTGTGCTGCTGCCATTCTTGAATATTTTTACAAAACAGGAATTTCTGTTTTCGCAGACTACAGATATTATCCAAATCAGGTTATCTATCACAAAGTTTTTTGATGCTTTATCCAACTATCAAAAAAAAAATGAATGCCCTAAAAACTAACATGTCCCACATTCTTTCAACTGAATGACTAATTCATTAAGAAATATACTTTTGCAACCCTGAGTGACCTTATACGAAGTGACCATTCGGTGTAAACCCGGTTCAGAGTAAAGACATGATTGCCAGTACATTCGCCCGATCGTATTTTTCCGGCCAGGTCGCATAAATCTCACTGGATGCAACATTCTTGATATAATCTTTATATTTTACATAATAATTCTGTGCGGTAGAATCGCGTGGTGAGCCATTGTGAACAACAATGTATTCCGGCACGACAACTCTGCTTAGCACAATCTCACCAGTTTCATTTACCGGCTTGATCTCGTTTTCCGGGATTTTCGGCGGATACACACCGTACAGAGTATGTGCAGGAATCACAAAGATTTCCGGGGTCTGGTCTTCCGTGACAAGTGGACGCAGACGAATCTTCTGAATTGCCGTCACACCGGCCAGTATTTCCGTTCCTGCGATGTTGACCGGCTCGAATCCCGGAGCGTTTACTTCCAGGGTATATTCCGCATATGGCTGTTCTTCATTTGTTACATCAGGCTATACTCCACAGGCGGTGCGTCAAAGCTCAATGGTTTCACTTTGTCCGGAGCTATCGGTTGTCAGTTCTTCCAGTGTGTTTTCAGGAATACCTGTATAGGAAATACGGATTGACGCATCTGGAACAGGAAAAGAATCAATAGACGAAGTAATCTGTATCTGCAAATTTCCCCTGATCAGAAGTCTGCATGGCTTTCAAAAAAATCTCATAGCTGATATCCTCAAGGCTTTTTATACTGTCAGAAACATTATATGTAAAAAATGTCCGTGTTGTTATAAAAATGAAGGGTATGTTATGATGAAACATACAGATGAGTATTTGGAGGAATTAAATAGATTATGCGAAAAAGATGCATCAAACAGGAAAATTTTTTTCGTTCATTCTTTTGGGACTTGGCTGTCTCTGTCTTATATCCGGAGGAATCCTGATCGGCAGACAAATGTCAGCCACTCCGAAAGCAGAGAGTTCCGCGCCGGAAGAAGTTCCTTATGAACAGGAAAAAATTACGGATGCAGAGGTTACCGGAGAATTCTACTATGAACAGCTTTCTGATGAAGAGCAAACAGTTTACCGGGAAATTCTTCAGGGTATCCAGGAAAATAAAAAAAATTTATCTGCATTGCAGCAACGCGAATACTGCAAATGAAGTATTTCAGAATGTGTTAAATGACAGACCGGAAATTTTCTGGTGTGATGGAAATGCGACTTCCACAGAATATTCTCCAGTCTGAAGGACAGAGCCGATATGTAGTAATAGAGCCCAATTATCTTTATGAGGGAGAAGAAAAAAAGAACAACGGAATCAGGAGATTGAATCGGCAAGAACCTCCTGTCTTTCTGGCATTTCAGACCTTTCAGATGAATACGAAAAAGATAAAATACATTTACACCTATCTCATAGATAACGTAGATTATGATCTTGATGCACCGGATAACCAGAATATTTACAGTGCTCTTGTCGGAAAAAGATCGGTTTTGTGCCGGCTATGCAAAAAAGCTGCAGTATCTGCTGCAACAACTGGGTATTTACTGTATCTATGTAACCGGACAGACTACAGATCCAAATGGAGGCATCGCAGACCATGCATGGAATATTGTTCAGTGCAATGGTCAGTATTATGTAGATGCAACCTGGGGGAGATCCGATTTTTTTCTCGGCGAAGATAATGGCTATCAGATACCGAACCGATTTAGCTTTCACGATTATCTCTGCTGCAGTGAAAAGAGCTAGAAAAAACACATATGATCAGCACGGACTATGTATATCCGTCATGTCAGTCTGAAAATCTGAATTATTATCAGCTAAACGGCATGTATTATGATACCTATGAGCCTGGTATGTTACGAGAAGTGATCGACAGATCGATTGAGAGCCAGGAGGCTTATACGATATTTAAAATGTCAGATGATGCAGTCTATCAGGAGGTCGTGGATGAAATGCACGAAACCCTCATGGAAGAAGGTGCAGGATACCTGGGTGAGCTATATGGACTTTGGCAGGTTTCTTATTCATACAGTGAAGAAGCATCCCTTAACAAATTTATTATTTACTGGTTTTATGAATAAAAAGATAGTGGGCAGAACAATTTGCCCACTATCTTTTTATCTACAACGTCGTTTCCAGATTGTTTCCCGAAATGTATGCCGCAAGCTTTTCACCAAGCAGTTTATATTTTTTTCGCCTTCTAACAGTGGATCTTCCCTCAGGATTTCCCCGATGCTTCTCCTGCTTTTTTCAGAAGCTCCGAATCCTGAAACACATCTCCGATCCGGAAATCCATTAATCCGCTTTGCCGGATTCCAAAAAGATCTCCTGGTCCCCGAAGCTTCAGATCTTCATTCGCAATAAAAAATCCATCATTGGATTTGTTCAGGATCTCAAGTCGTTTTTTGTCTCTTTTCGTCTTCGAACCACTCATAAAAAATACAATAGGACTGGTGTCTGCCACGTCCTACACGCCCGCGGAGCTGATGAAGCTGTGCCAGCCCAAAACGCTCAGCATTCTCCACCATGATCACCGTAGCATTCGGCACATTGATACCAACCTCAATAACTGTTGTCGACGACACCAGGACCTGGATCTCATTCTTTGCAAATGCTCCCATGATCTCGTCTTTTTCTGCCTGTTTCATCCGCCCATGAAGCGCAGCGATCCGGATCTTGTCACCCATCTCACTTTGCAGAAGCTGCGCATAGTCAAGAACATTCTCTGCATCCATTGCCTCGCTCTCTTCTACCATCGGACAAATCACATAGCACTGTCTTCCTTCGGCGACCTGCTTCTGCATAAAGCGGTAAGCAGTCGGTCGGTAACTGGTATCCACCACACAGTTCTTGATTGGCAGACGGTTTGCCGGAAGTTCATCAATCACCGAAATATCCAGATCTCCATATAAAATGATTGCCAGTGTTCGAGGAATCGGTGTCGCACTCATTACAAGAATATGAGGAATTTGTCCTTTCCCGGCAAGTGCCTCTCTGACGGACACCAAATCGGTGCTGTTCATCGGTAACAACAAGTGCCAGATTCTGGTATTCCACCTTCTCCTGGATCAGTGCATGGGTTCCCAGAACAATCTGCACTTCTCCCGCAGCAATCCTCTGATAAGCTTCCCTTTTTCCTTTGCTGTCATCGACCCGGTCAAGAGCTCGGTTTTCACCGGAATCTGATACTTTTCCATCATCTCTATGACTGATTCGTAATGCTGCTTGGCCAGAACTTCTGTCGGAGCCATCATTGCGCCCTGATAACCGTTCAGTGCCGCCAGAAGAAGAGCCAGAAGCGCTACTTTGTCTTACCAGAGCCAACATCCCCTGGATCAGGCGTGACATCACTAGCTTTCCGCACATCTCCTCCTGGATCTGTTCCCAGACTCTCTTCTGTGCTCCGGTCAGTTCATATGGCAGATTTGCAAGAAAGCGGTCGATTTCCGACCGCCTTTTTATCACAAATCCGTTTTCGGCACGCTCATTTCGCTCCCTCGTCCTGCGAAGAGCAAGCACGAAAACTAAAAATTCTTCAAATACAAGTCTCTCTCTTGCATGGTAGAATTCTGCCTTATCCAGTGGAAAATGTATCCCCGCGGATCGCATAGTTATACTCAGCCAGATGATATCGAAGGCGCAGATCTTTCGGTAGATCATCAGAGACGAGATCCAGATATTCCATCGCACTTTTAACCGCTTTTTGCAACCGCATTGTTCGTCATACCGGCAGTTAACGGATAAATTGGCTGAAGAGTTCCACACTTTTTATCGTAACTATCCGGTGGTGAAAATAACTCTGGATGCTCCATAATCAGCTGATCCTTTTTTAAACTACCCGTCCTCTTTATGATAACCGGCATTCCCTGCTTCAATGTATTACGCAGAAACGGCATACGAAACCAGATCACCTTCAAAGTACCAGTCAGATCTTTTACGTATGCTGTCGTAATCTGCATACGCTTTCCTCCTCCAACCTGTACTCTTCCGTATATCACACCTTTTACCGTGCTGATCTTTCCTTCTTCCAGCTCTCCTCGCTTTTTCTTCTTTGGTTTCTTCCCATCTTTCTGTTCCACTTTTTGCCCCGATTCCTTTCTCAGCATCCTTGATTAGTTTTTCCTGATGCTCTTCACGCATATTATCAATCTTGATTTTGCTTCTTAATGAACCATGTTTCAATGCTTCCTGGATGGCAAGACCTGCATCACCAATTCCACATGGGATCATTGGTGGGTGTGGACAGCATACACCTGGTTTTCACAATCTCATCATCTGCCTGTGACAACAACGATAGAATCACCAATGGACTCTAAGAAGTTTTATATTCATGCTCCTGCTTCTCTGTTAATGGCTGATTTAAATACAATGATAAATTCGGTACAATAACCAAACTTAATATCAGCTTCTGTCTCAGCAGTAATCTTCATAACACCTGCAGATGCTTCATCAGCTAACCTTCAATGCTGTAATCTACTTCATCCTTTTCTGCCAATCAGGGAATCATAAACCGCCCTTTAATACCTTTGAACCAGTCCGGTGCAAGTCGTCCGCCGGGAATCTACTACGCCAGGAATCTACAACACCTGTTTAATACAGGAAGCATATCCGGTGTCTTGCTTAACACATGGTCTGCTTCTTTAATAACTTCATCTACAAAGAATACAATATCATCAGTATCATCACAAAGTTCTAATAACACCGCTTTGTTGGCTGCCCCTTAGCAACAGTAAGAATCGTTCAAAAGTTTTACCAGACCATCTTTTCATGCTGACAGCTGCCATACCGACAATTCCAAAACATTCAACTGCTACAGATCCTGCATATTTTGCGATCACTTCCGGATCGATCGTGATGATTCCTAAATCAGTACTCATACTTCCCCTTCATATGCCATCCTCCAATTCTCAAAATTCATATCAATAAATCTATTTTTAAACGTTGAAAATATTATACTCTATTTCCAATGCTTTTTACAACCAATGCAGCCCGATAATCAGGCATGCTGACACCTGCCTGATTATACGGCAGCTCACTAACAGTTCACTGTCGTACATTCGCCAAATACAGATCCAATCAGATTTTTGTGCGAGCACAAATCTGGACAATTCCGTATTTGTCTCATCGTATACGCAAAAACCGAAGCTTAAAAGCTTCGGTTCTCATCATTCCGCTCAGATTAAGCTCTTTCAACGCGTCCGGATTTCAGGCAGCTTGTACATACGTACATTTTCTGTGTTCCGCCGTTTTCCGTTTTAACTCTAACGGATTTTACGTTAGATTTCCACATCTTAGATGATCTTCTATGAGAGTGACTTACGTTATTTCGAAATGAGCACCCTTTTCACAAATAGCACATTTAGCCATGATTGCACCTCTAACGATCTGAAATGTCCGCTTACAAATCTTGCAGACTCACAACAATAGTTATTTTAACAGAAACTTTTAACAATTGCAAGTGTTATTTTCACTTTTATGCATTTTTTTGTTTCTTTATTGTGTCCATAATAACCCTCATACTTCTGTGAGCCATAATATTTGTTATAATATCCCTTCTGGTTCTTACGCTCTACCTTGTTAAGGACAACACCAAGAACGGACACTCCCGAATTTTTCCAGCTGGTCTTTTACATTCTGCACCAGACGGTATTTGGTCTTACCTGCCTCGACAACAATGATCGCACCATCACTCTGATGTCCGATGATTGCCGCATCAATAACAAGACCAAGCGGCGGACAGTCAATGATAATATAATCATAGACATTCTTCATGGACTCCAGCATACCAGTAAAACGTTTGGATTCAGAAGTTCTGTCGGATTCGGGCCTCCAGGTCCGGAAAGAAGAATATGAAATTTTGGAATATTTGTCGCCATAATCACATCTGCAAGCACACACTGTCCAGAGAAAAGTGTGACAGCCCTTTATCTGCACCGGTAATCTGAAGTTTCGATGCCATAACAGATTTCCGGATATCCGCATCAACAAGGATCACAGATTTTCCCATGTCTGCAATTGATTCTGCCAGCGCAACAGAAACAGCGCTTTTTCCCTTCTCCCGGCACACAGCTTGTTACAAGAATGACTCTTTTATCATCTCCGCAAAACTGCAGATTGGTACGCAATGTCCGGATTGATTCACGCACCCCGTAGCTTTTCTTTTCAATCGATAAATTAACCTTTTCACCAAAACACCTGCTTTCTTCCCCCACGCGGGGCTATCTGAATCTCTTTATCTGCTCTTCCATATCCGTCTTGGATTATCTATAAAAATCTCTTCCGCATAATCCTGTCCCATCTTTTTTTTTTTCTGACGTAAGCGGCACACTTCCCGAGGTTCATCTTCCGCCCCTCCAGATTGTGTGCATCTGATCCTATAAAATCCACAAGATCATCTTTCATCAGACCGGCACAGAACTTTTTTAATCGTATGTCCTTCATATCCCAATACGGAATCTGCATTTATCTGAATCTGTGCTCCAAGTTTTTTCAGTTCCTGGATTCTCTCCGGTTCCTGACAGCAAAAATACCTTTCAACATGTGCAACAATCGGTCGATATCCCTTGGTGATCAGCTCATAAATGTAATTACGGACCGTGACAAAACTGTCATTGGTTGAAAACTCTGTCAAAAACATATCTGCTTCCAAGCATCGTCGGTCAAGCTTCTTATCAAGATGCCGGATCATCTGCTCATTCCGGTAATACTCGCAGCCAAGCCTCAGTCCAATTCCAACTTCTTCAGCATAATCGCGAAGTTCATGGTATACCCGGATCACCTTTTTCATGGAAGGCTCAAACATCTCCGATCTGTAATGCGGAGTCGCAATGATATAACGTACTCCCCTGCTCATAGGCATCCCGTATCATTGCTCTGGAAGTCTCCATATCCGGTGATCCATCATCCACTCCCGGAAGAATATGACAATGAATATCTACCAACATCAAAACGTATCTCTCCTGTCAAAAAGAAAACGCCCCTCACGGTGACTGCCGCCACAAAAAGCGCTTTCAACATATGTTTGTAAATTATCTAACAACTTTCTTTTTTAAGACCAAATGCTGCTGCTACTGCTGCCAGTCCAAGTACTGCAACTGCTGATACAGCTGTTGCGCTTGTAACCGGTGAAGTAAATGTTCCTGTAGCGGATGTAGAGTTGTCTTGTCAACAACAAATGCAACCGGTGACAGTGAACTAAATGTACCTGTTACTGTTCCATCTGCAACAGTTGTCAATCTTCTCCCAAGCTGCTTTTTCTGCATCATAATGCAGAATCTGAACTTTAGAAGAAGCTGTTACGCCTTTCATTGCAAATGTGATCTTAAGTGGGAATTTAGCTCCTTCCGGTGCTGTAACTTCCTTAATATCAGCAACTGTCATGTTCGCATTAAAATCGCTTCCAAGTACTTCTTTCAGTTTTTGCTTCAGTCTTAATGTCTGCAACTGCCTGTGTATATTCTGCCGGGATCTCAGATGTGATAGAAACATCCACTGCATTACCATCTGTATCTGTTGCGCTGCTTACAGCTGTAACAACTGTAGAAGCTGCCGGGCTTGGTGCTGCAAATGCTGTCATTCCGATGCAGGATACCATAGCTGCAATAAGACCAACTGTCTTTAAGATTCTTGACTTCATTTTCTTTGACCTCCTCCCATAGTTTATTTTGATATTCGCCATATCAAGCTATACTATACTATAATTACATGATTTTGTAAAACATTTTTTAATATTATTTTTTTAATTCTTTATTGTCTACCAGATACTGCGCATGTCCATCTTTCTCAATAATCTCACCGGAACTTTCACGGTGTCCTCTGCAATCTTATAATCTGTCAGCTCTTCCATCTCATCCGCCGTCATATTGGTTTGTCATATAATCTCCCAGCTTCTGGTACAGAAAAAGATACTCTGTTTTGCTTTGAATACTCTGCATCTTCTCGATCAGAGCATCCATAAACTGTGACTGACGTTCCATGCGCTGATTGTTACTGTCAAGGACTTCAATATCTCTTTTACGGACATATTTTTTCAGCAAGTTCCCCCATTAAGAGTAACTTCTGCACCTTTTTTTTCAAATGCAGGATCAACAGCTGTATAATCTTCTGGCACGGTAAGGTAATTCCTCCAACCGCATCGGTTGCTGCAACCAGCCCCTCCAGCGTCAGTGAAAAATAAGAATCCACATTCACGCCATACATCGGTTCTGATACCTTCTCAGATGTCAGCCGACAGCTTTCTTCTGCCCCGTCCCCCCATATGCGTACTGAAGTTTTGATCTGCCCATTTTCCGTCATCAGCCTGTTACCTGTCACATCATAAATATCGATTCCCACCATAGAATCTCTGAAATCTGAATGATCTGTGCTGTCTTCTCTTCTTTATTAAAGGGCCAGAAGATTCAGGCTATCGCTCTGTCCATTTTCTCCCGGATTGTTGCCAAGATCTGCTTTTCCTCTTTGTCAACACCCATAAACAGAACGGTCTTGATATCCGGGTTGATTTTGTATTTCTTTCCGTCTTCTTCGATGATTCCGGACTGTGATTCCGTTTCGTCTGCACCCGCTTCTGCCGATGCCTCCTGTTTTTTTCTGCGTACCGCTTTTCCTTTTGTAACCGTATAAAACGACACCTGCCAACAGCCCTGCGCAGATAACTGCAAAGTATCACGATTACCAGATTTCTATTCTTCATTTGTCAGAACCGCCTCCACAAGAAGTCTATGGTTTGATTCTCCCGTCACACAGGTACTGAGCGACAGGATCCGGTCTTCTGTTCCTACGCTTTCGATATCACTGTAACGGTTTCTCAGGTCTCTGGAATCCTGAAGTGAATCCAGGAAAAACCTGTCTCTGGTCATCCATTACATAATTGAAAGAGTTGATCAGATGACGGTCATCATAAATAACTGCCGCGAAAATCCGGTAAGTCAGAACATGATCTGGTGTATAAATGATCACATTTGGATATTTTCAATATATCCTTCTTCCAGATAACGATCAGTGTATGAAACATGGTATCTACACCCTCACCCATCTGATGTCCGTAAATAACCGTATTGAAATCTGTAAAATTCTTACTGTTGCATGCCTGTGTAAAAAATAGCACCATCCGCCGCTTCTACGCGTTCCCAGGTATGAGATAGATAATTATCATCCTCATTATTCTGGCAAACCGGGATAATCAACGGTTGTTCCATCAATCTTAATCCATGCGTAAATGTCGGATTTTTTTCCTGAAGAGCAGTAAAATCAACCGGTATCTCTGGCTTTGTCTGCTCTCCGTCATCACTATCTGTTTTTGACGGTTTCACATTTTCCGTTGCCAGCTTTTTGCATCATCATACGACTGCTTCGTCTTTGCCGCCGTGGCGTAATACCAAATCAGATAACCTGCACAGCAGACTGCTATCACAAGCAACACCGCAACAATAATCTTTCTTGTCCTGTCTTTCAAATCTATTTCCTCTTTTCTGTCGGAATCGCTGCAAGCATATGAAGTCCAAGATATTTTTTAATATCATCTTCATTCTGGACTGTATCGTTAACCAAATATTTAATCACAATAATTCCTGCTGCCAAAAAATGCAACCGCCAACGCTCCAATTATTTGGTGATTTTTCATCGTATTCGGTGATGAAGCTTTTTAGGTACCACCGCTTCCTCCACAATCTTAGGTTTATCACTAGACATAACATACGCGGGTAACGGTTCCGTTATCAATCTTTCCTTATCCTCTTCATGATTTAACAGAAAATCATGCATCTTTACAAATGCTTCTTTTCCGTAATAATCATCTGCATTGATGACTAAAAACTTCTTAATTGCCAACACTTATCTGGAAGGTTCTTACAGCGAAGTTTATCCTAACATCAGCCAGGATGAGGAAGGTATGAAGAAAATGTTCAAACAGTTCTCCTTCCCATGTGGAGTTCCGAGCCACTGTGCACCAGAGACACCAGGATCTATCAACGAAGGTGGAGAGCTTGGATACTCTATCGCTCATGCATTCGGTGCTGTATTCGACAACCCGGATCTGATCGCAACTGTTGTTGTTGGTGACGGTGAAGCTGAGACCGGACCGTTAGCTACTTCATGGCAGTCTAACAAGTTCCTGAACCCAGTTACAGACGGTGCTGTACTTCCAATTCTTCATTTAAATGGATATAAGATCAGTAACCCTACTATCTTCTCTCGTATTTCCCACGAGGAAGTTGAGAACTTCTTCAAAGGATGTGGATGGAAACCTTACTTCGTAGAAGGCGATGATCCGATGACAATGCACAAGAAGATGGCAGAAACAATGGATACTGTTATCGAAGAGATCAAAGCAATCCAGAAAAATGCACGTGAGAACAATGATCCAGAACGTCCGGTATGGCCAATGATCGTTCTGCGTACACCAAAGGGATGGACTGGACCAAAGGTTGTAGATGGACAGCAGATTGAAGGATCTTTCCGTGCACATCAGGTACCACTTACAATGGAAAGTCCAGAACATCTGGAACTCTTAAAAGAGTGGCTGGAAAGCTATCATCCGGAAGAACTCTTCGATGAAAACGGACACCTGATCCCAGAACTTGCGGAACTTGCACCTAAGGGAGATGCCCGTCTCGGAGCTAACCCACATGCAAATGGTGGATTATTATTAAAAGACTTAAGACTTCCTGATTTCCGTTCTTATGGAATCGAAGTTGAACCAGGTAAGACAAAAGCTCAGGATATGATCGAACTTGGCGGATACATCCGCGATATCTTCAAACTGAATAAAGAAAACAAGGACTTCCGTATCTTTGGACCAGATGAAAGCATGTCCAACCGTCTGTACAAAGTATTCGAAGATGAAAAACGTGACTGGAATGCCGGACTTCTTGACACAGACGATTGTCTTGCAAGAGATGGACGTATCATGGACGGTATGTTAAGTGAGCATATGTGTGAGGGATGGTTAGAAGGCTACCTTCTTACCGGTCGTCATGGTTTCTTTGCTAGCTATGAAGCTTTTATCCGTATTGTTGACTCCATGGCTGCACAGCATGCAAAATGGTTAAAAGTATGTAACCAGCTTTCATGGAGACAGCCAATTGCTTCTCTTAACTTCATCCTGACATCAAATGTATGGCAGCAGGATCACAACGGATTTACACATCAGGATCCTGGATTTCTGGATCACATTGCCAATAAGAAGGCAGACGTAGTTCGTATGTACTTACCACCGGACACAAACTGCTTACTCTCATGCTTCGACCACTGCATCAAGAGTAAGAATTATGTCAATGCAATTGTAGCTTCCAAACATCCAAGCTGCCAGTGGCTGACCATGGAGCAGGCTGTTAAACACTGCACACAGGGTATTGGTATCTGGGAGTGGGCAAGCAATGACTGCGGTGAAGAACCAGACGTTGTCATGGCTTGCTGCGGTGATACTCCTACACTTGAGGTTATGGCTGCAGTTACTATCCTTCGTGATGAAATGCCGGAGCTTAAGATCCGCGTTGTCAATGTAGTCGACCTGTTCAAACTGGAATCTGACCACAAACATCCACACGGCTTAAGCGACGCAGAGTACGATGCAATCTTCACAAAAGACAAACCTGTTATCTTTGCATTCCATGGATATCCAACACTGATTCATGAGCTGACTTATGAACGTCACAACCACAACATTTCTGTTCATGGATATCAGGAAGAAGGTACGATCACTACACCATTCGATATGCGTGTACAGAACCAGATCGACCGTTTCAACCTTGTAAAGGATGCCATCATGCATCTTCCACAGCTTGGAAACAAAGGTTCCTTCTTAATTCAGAAGATGAACGACAAGCTTGTTGAGCACAAACAGTACATTGCCGAATACGGACAGGATCTTGAAGAGATCCGTAACTGGGAGTGGCATAAATAAAAAAGATCCTCTATTGATTAGTTTGTTTTAATATAAAAAAGCCCGGAAAGCTTACAATATTTTACTCCAATTCGATACCTTTTATCTTTTATCTGATCATTATTGATCATCCGAATTTATGTAAGCTTCCGGGTTTTTATTTCATTTCTTTTCTTTCTCTTTCAGGAATTTCTGAAATTCTTTTGCCGCGATACTTTGCGGATATTCCATGTCGTAGATCAGTATGATATTACGTTCCGGCAGCTTTTCTTTCACTTTGATCTCAAATACCTGTCCGGACTTAAGTTCCGAATCCGCAAATTCCGCCGGGATGAAACCAAGTCCCAGATTGTGCTTTACCGCCGGAAGTATCATATCCGTCGTTGCAAGCTCCATATCCGGTGTAAATGTCAGACTGTTCTTTTCAAAATATTCATTTAGAAAACGTCTGGTAATCGTCTCTGCAGTCAGACTGATCCACGGATACGACACCAGTTCCTTAAGCGAGAACCTCTTTCCCATCATCCTTTCAATTCTTCAAATCTGTTTCCGGCGATCAGTATATCATGATATTTTCTCAAATCTTCATCCGAAGAGGTTTTGCTACCTGAAGGTTCGCCGATACAAATGCAAGGTCTACTTTTCCTTCTTTTACTGCATTCACCGACTCTGTCGTACTGTTATTCAGAATCTTAAACCTCACATTCGGATACAGGCTGTTGAATTCTTCCATTGCCTGAAAAAGATAACAGTGAAGTGCCGTCTCCGTAGCGCTGATATAGATCGTTCCGTTCTCCAGCGAGATCAGATTACTCAGATCATTCTCTCCTTTGAAAAACTGGGCACATCCTGCCGCTACATATCCATAAAATGTCCGGCCTTCCGGAGTTAGCTGCATTCCGGTCTTACTCCTCGTAAATAAGCGGCAGCCAAGTTCATTTTCCAGTTTGTGTATGGTACGCGTGACTGCCGGCTGGCTGGTCTTCAGTACCGTTGCCGCCTTGGTAAGATTTTCATATTTTGCTACATAATAAAATATTTTGTAATATTCAAAATTTGAATTCATAATAAAACTACTCCTCTTCATCTCTCACTATATTTTAAAAAATAAGTGAAAAATGTCAAGTGATATCTTCCTTCTCCACCGCTGTCAACTTTTCTTATATACTTTTACATATTCCAAAAGAGATCTGACATATCCAAATGCCAAATCTCTTTTTTGTTCTTATTAACCTTTTACAGCTCCGGCTGCAACACCTTTGATAATATGCTTCTGACAAGCCAGATAGAAGATAACTACCGGAATTACCGCAAGGATCAGCGCTGCCATAACAGCACCCATATCTACACGTCCATAACTTCCCTTCATATACTGGATCGCAATTGAGATTGTCTTATACTTATTCAGATCCAGTACCAGGTATGGAAGAAGGAAGTCGTTCCAGATCCACATAGTCTCCAGGATTCCTACGGAAATGTATGTCGGCTTCATGATCGGAAGTACAACAGAGAAAAAAGGTTCGAAGTGGTGTACATCCGTCGATCATTGCTGCTTCTTCAATTTCCAGTGGAATGGATTTTACAAATCCGCAGAACATGAATACTGCAAGACCTGCACCAAATCCGAGGTAAATGATGATGATTCCCCAAGGTGTACGAAGACCGGTACGGTCAGCTACCAGCGATAAAGTGAACATAACCATCTGGAAAGGAATTACCATGGAAAATACGCAGAATAAATATAACAGTTTTGTAAACTTACTGTTTACTCTTGTAATATACCATGCACACATAGAAGTACATACAAGGATCACAAGTACGGAACCAACTGTGATAAATACAGTCCAGCCGACTGCACTCAGCAGTTCATATTTGTCAATTGCGGACAGGAAGTTATCGATTCCTACCCATGTCTGCTTTGTCGGGAGTTTGAATGGTTCTTTGTTGATAAATACTTTATTTTTAAATGAGTTGATCAGCACGATCAGGATCGGCATGATATATACAATACCGATGATCGTAAATGCACCTGTTCCAAACCAGCTTAATTTACTTGTTTTTTTCTTCATTACTGCTGTACCTCCTTAGAACGTGTTGCACGTAACTGGATCATACCGATCACAACTACGATTGCAAAGAAGATGACTGCCTTCGCCTGTCCGACTCCTTCCCATCCGGTACGTCCGTAGAACGTATTGAAGATATTTAAGCGCCATCATCTCAGACATCTTAGACGGTTCACCGGCTGTCAGGGACAGGTTCTGATCGAATAACTTGAATCCGTTTGTAATTGACAGGAACATACAGATCGTGATCGATGGCATCATCATCGGGATTGTTACCTTGAATAATGTCTGGATCTTATTTGCTCCGTCAATCTCTGCTGCTTCAATGATATCACCAGGAATAGACTGAAGTCCGGCAATATAAATGATCATCATATAACCAATCTGCTGCCAGGATATTAAAACGATCAGTCCCCAGAAACCATACCACTCATTCAGAGCAAGTGCGGTACCATATCTGGAAAGAACTCCGTTAAAGATCAGCTGCCAGATATATCCTAAAACAATACCACCAATCAGGTTCGGCATAAAGAAGACCGTACGGAAGACATTTGTTCCATGCATTTCTTTTGTCAGTGCCATTGCAAGTGCAAATGCTATGATGTTAATGATCAGAAGAGATGCAATCGCGAACAGTACAGTATACCAGAATGAATGACGGAATGCCGTATCTTTCAGTGCTTCTATGTAATTTGAAAATCCTACGAATTTCGCGTCTGTTACGGTTGTAAATTTACAAAATGAAAGCCAGATTCCCATAATAAAAGGAACGATAAAGCCAAGAATAAATGCAAAAAACGTTGGAAGCACGAAAATCGGCATATAACGTTTGATGGATTTTTCCATAATAAATTCCTCCTTCCATGCAGAGAATCTCCGCTTCATTTCCCTGCACTTTTTCATAAAAGCGGCGGGTGTTTCTTGCAACCGCCCGCCACTACTCACTTCATATAACTATTTTGATTGTTACATTTTTATTTTTATTTTGCTGCTGCAGCTTCTTTTGCCCATCCGTCAACGAATGCTGTTGTAACTTTTGCCCAGTTTGCATCTGTCGGATCTGCTGCGTAACTTGTCAGTGCAGAACCCACTCCGTTCTTCCACTCTTCTGATGGCATTGTAGGGAAGTTCCATGAAACAGGAGTCTTTCCGTCTTCTGTATATTTGTTTGCTTCGTTAACAAGTACGTTGTCTGATTTCAGGTTCTTCTTAAATGGAATTGTGAATCCCATGTCTTTGCACATTGCCTTTACACCATCATCAGATGTTACACACCAGTTCAGGAAATCAAGTGTTGCCTGAATGTCGTCTTCAGATGCTTTGGAGTTTACACACCAGTAGTTTTCTGTACCTGTACAGATTCCCTGATCTTCTTCGCCTTCTACACCGATGTAGATTGGAAGGATTCCAAGATTGTCATCTCCGACGTCTTTGATGTTGTTATATTCCCATGTACCATTCTGGTAGAATACAGCCTCTTCTGTTACGAAATCTGCAGTTGCATCATCAGCTGTCTTTGTAGAAAGAGCAGTTGGCTCGCAAGTTGCGTTGTTGATGTACAGATCCCAGATCTGACGGTAGTTATCAAGGTAAGTTCCTTTGATAGCATCTGTAGATTCGATTCCATCTGCTTTGTATTCATAGTAAATTGGAAGATTTGCTAAATGGGTTTTAAATCTCCAGTCAGATGATCCATCCATACCTGCGGAAGTAAATGCTGAGAATCCAAGTTTGTCCTTATTTTTGTGATGTCTTCTACAACTTTCTTGAAGCTGTCAAAGTTAGTGATATCATCAGCTGAGTATCCTGCTTTCTTTAACAGTTCTTTGTTGTAAATGATTCCGTAGCTTTCTATTACGTATGCGATTCCTGACATCTTGTCGCCGTCCATCAGTGCGAAATCATCACTTGTCAGCTGTTTTGCAACATCAGAATCTTTCAGATCGTAGCAGTAATCTTTCCAGTATGCCAGTCCAACAGGTCCGTTAACCTGGAACAGTGTCGGAGCATTGCTCTTAGCCATCTCAGATTTTAATGTCTTTTCGTATTCTCCGGATGCTGCTGTAAGTACTGTTACATCCACTCCTGTTTCTTTTGTATACTCTTTTGCAAGATCCTGCCACTGCTGATCCTGTTCTGGTTTGAAGTTCAAGTAGTATACTTTTCCTTTTTGCGTCTTTCTTGTCTGACTTGCTGTCAGAAGAGCTTCCGCATCCTGCAACCATTCCTGTTGCCATGGCTGCTACCAGCATTGCTGATACAACTTTACGCATTTTCATAATTCATTTCCCTCGCCTTTCTTTTTTGAAACCTTCGTTTCTCTTGTTGTCATTATATTAACAGAAATGCGCTCAAACCCTGTATCAATAAAACAACCTGATATACAAAAAAACATATCTATTGTTCTTCTTCAAACTGCCGGATGCTTTCGTCTTCTGCCTGCGTGAATTCCTGCTCCGTTATCTTTCCCTGTACCAGTTCCGCCAGACATTCTCCCAGTACATTCTCCTGCAGCAGTGAATTCCACTTCACCTGATAATTCGGTACGATCTGTGGATTTCCCGTATAGGCCTTCAGATAATCATCCAACAGCGTTCCTTCCTGTCTTGTCCTGCTGTTCAACAATTCTTCTTTCTGTTCTTTATTCAATTTCGTTCTGAATTTGAGGAACTCAACTGCTCCTTTTTTTCACCTTTTCACTATAAGTTGATACAACTGCCCAGCCGAATGTCTCCGGTGAGCCTATCAGTTTATTTTCAGGAAATGTAGAAAAACATACTTTTTTCTGCATTTCCTCCGGAATCTGATCAATCATCCAGTAACCATTAGGTATCATCGCTGCATTTCCTGCCACGAAATTATCATAAGCTACATCAAAATCATTATGTAATGCATCCTGGGTCGTATATTGGAATAATTTTTTTAATGTACCGGCTATCTCCAGCCCCGGTTCATTCTGATAGGTATCCGGATATAATTGCTTCATGAATGCCGCACCTTCTTCACTTCCTGCTACTTCTGCTGTTGCAAGCAGCATTGCGGCCCATGCCGTCCCTTCCGTATGCAGGGCAAGCGGCGTGATCCCTGCTGCTTTCAGTTTCTCACAACATTTCCAGAATTCTTCCCATGTCTCAGGAAATCTGCTGATTCCTGCCTGTTCAAATAACTCCCGGTTCCAGAAAACCCCTGAACAGGCGAATGCCGCCGTGCTGACCGGACCCAGATAAATCTTTCCATCCTCTTCCCGGACCGATTCCATTACTGACGGTTCGATCATATCTTTCCATTCCTGATCTTCGTTAATGTAAGGTGTCAGGTCCTCAATCCTGCCTTTCTTGATCATCATCTGATAGAAAGACGGAAGCATACGCAGATCAGTGATAATAGCCGGTAATTCATCTGTCACATTCATACGTTTCAGATTCTTCCGGTATTCTTCCTCTGTCTCCATCACCCAGTCCACATCTATATGATACTTCCCTTTGTATGCCCTGTTGAACCGCTCCACCACTTCCTCTTCATTCTTATTACCGGTACTGGAATCTACGGTAAGGATCATTGGGATCTCTACTACTTTATTCTTTTTTTTCTGGTCTGTGTATCCTCTTTTCCCACACAGCCGGTCAGTGCTGCCAGCATGACGATCACCATCACTGCTGCCATAATCCGTCTACTGTTCACTGTTTTCTTTCCCGTCATCCGGGATCTGGATAACACAGACGGTTCCATTTGTATCCGATTCATAGAAAAATCTCACATCCTCCCCATACTTTAACCGCAGTCGCGTAATAATATTTATCACACCATAACCATGTTTTTTTCTTCAAAACTGTCTTTCATTTTTGACACCGGTATCTCTGACAGTCCGTTTAACTTCTCCGCCATCTGCTCTTCCATCGGAGTTCCGTTATTATAGACACTGAATGTAAGCTGTCCTGCCTGTTCAGTGACACTGATCCTTATCAGACCGCCTTCGAAGATATCACAAAAATCCATATTTGACTGCATTTTCCACAATTGGCTGTAAAATCAGCTTTAATATCCACCTTGTTTTCAGTTCTTCTCCACATTCGATCTCATAACGGAACAGATTCTCATTGCGGATCTGCTGGATCTCCATATAACTTTTTACATTTTCCAGCTCGTCTTCTACTGTCACAATCTCACGTCCTTTGCTCAGTGACAGACGCAGATACTTTGACAGTGCCTGTATCATCTTCATCGTCTTCTCTTCCCCGTTGATCCGCGCCAGCATATAGATGGTATCCAGCGTATTATAGAGAAAATGCGGATTGATCTGGCTGATCAGCGTATTCATCTCACTGATTCTTAGTTCTTTCTGCTGATTCTTGACCTCGTTTTGGAACTCTTCGATATTCTTTAACATCTCGTTATAGGCATGCCCGATCTTATCCAGTTCTGTGTCCGTATGGATCTGAATGGTATGTGTAAAATCATTTCCATCAAAACTTGTCATGGCATCACTGATCTGTCTGATTGGCCGGGTAAATGTCTGTGATGCATAAAGACTTAATACAAACGCCAGCACTGCGATCACCGCATAGATAGTGAGTAATACGATCAATATCTGCGTCATTCCCTGATTTAATACCATATCCGGCACCAGTGTAAAAATCACCATCCCTGTCTCTTCCTGTCGGTATGCCTGTAAAATCCCGCCTTCTATCTTTTTTTCCCCGCACGATCACACCAGATTTTTTCGTTCTGGTCAGTTCCGTAATTTTCTTCATTGTCCTTTTTTTCGATACTGAGATCTTCCGGTTCCTGCCGGATGCAAGTCTTTCCTTCCGGACTTATGATTCCCACTGCAACATCTTTTGCAATCTTCCTGTCTTTATCCATAACACTTTCCAGAAACTGTTGATTCATCTTCAGATACACGATTCCAGGTTCATGTGTGTAATCCATACTGTTCACATATCTTCCGATAAACAAAGCTTCGTCCCCCGTACCAAACAGGTAATCCCGGGTCCATATCCACTGCGTCTTCGCATACTCATCCCCCATTTTCTCACGCAGACCGCTGCTTTGAAAATCCGAATAACCAATCTGGGAATAGGATTTTTCGTAAACATTTCTTTTATTATCAATGTAGCAGTAATCAGCGACATAATTCAGATCTATATATGCAAAATATTTGCTCAGTGCATTCTTCTCTACTTCCTGCAGTTCTTTATTCTTCAGACTCTTCTGCACATCATTTTCCAGGATGATTTCCGCTGTCACGGCATCCGTCTTCCGGTACAGATTATCCAGAGCTATCCCCATCTTCTCATTCATGAATTCATACTTATCCACAATCACATCTGTCATATTCCGTCTGACATAAGTCCATACACAGATGCTGGAAAGAACCAGTGCCAGTATCAGAAGCGTACACATATACTTCAGATACTTTTTCTGGATTCCTGACATTTTACTTTTTTTCATACTTCATATTCCCTTTTGTAATCTCTCGGAAGCTGTCCTGTATATTCTTTAAACAAATGTGAAAAATAGGATGGATTACTTATTCCGACCTGCTCGCAGATATTACCGATGCTGGTTCTTCCGTCTTCCAGCAGTCTCTTTGCCAGCTCCATTCTACGCTGCAGCAGATATTGTTTGAATGTCATATGAAAGGTATTCTTGAATACCCGTCCAAAATATACCGGATTCAGATATACATGTGTCGCCACTGATACAATCGAAAGATCTTCATTATCCAGATGTTCATCTATATATGCCACAGCCGCTGCAATGTATTCTTTTGATCCCTTATTCTCTTTCTTCTCTACATTTTTCAGTCTTTTTTCAATAGCAGTTCCCAGAATCTTGTAACAGACATCCACCGCTTTTGCCGCCTTTAAGTTTCTCATATTCGAATAATAATTTTCAAATTGCTGATTCAGTGATTCGTCCATCCCGTAACTGTCTTTTAACATGAATTCTGTCTTTACCATGATCTTGTGCATATACTGGCATTGCAGTTCTTCTCTGTGTGGCAGTTGGTAAATAAAATGTACAAATGCCTGCTTTAACTGTACGGCGTCGTTCTTCCGCACGCTGTTGACCACCATCATCTCTGCCTCCGCCGGATATGGGCTTTCCTCTTTTTCTTCAACAGTCTCCGGGATTGTAAATACTCCCGCTCCGGATGCATTTGTAACAGCGAACAATCTCTGCGCTTCTTCAAAACTTCTTCTGATTCCGCGGATCCCTTTATATGGTTTGGATATTGCTGCAATAACCAGGCTGTTCTCTTCTTTTTTTTACCTCTTCCAGTAGTTCTTTCAGCTCATGTACCGCTGTGTTCTCCTGCGTCTTTATAATAAATGTACGATGTCCTTCTTCACTTTCGAATTTCCAGTATGTGAATCTCTCTGCGATCTTTTCTTCAATCATTCTGACCATGGAAAATCTCGAGGCTTCATATTCCAGTTCATTGGTAATCTTATAGGCCAGATCAAGATCTGCATATACTGTAATAAACCGGTCTCCTTCCTTCATGACATCCTGCAGCGTATGGAAGACTTCATCTACTTTTTCTTCCGGCAGCCGGTTCTGGACATATTTTTGCACGACAACCTGCAAAAATCCATCTCCGTCCTTTTTCAGAAGTCTTTCCCAGCGGTCATACTTCTCCTCATTTCGGATCTGATCTTCACAGATTTTACCGACATCTGTCATCGTCGCTTGTAATTTTTCATCTTCAATCGGCTTCAGAAGATATGCGAATGCCCCAGGTCACATGCCTTCTGCGCATATTCAAAATCCCTGTATGCACTTAATACCACGAACTGACATTCCGGGTTCTCTTTCTTGATTTCTTCCATTACCATAAGTCCGGAAATCTGTTTCATCCTGATGTCTGTCAGCACTACGTGTGGTTTTTTTCGCGTATTATCTTTAACGCCTGCTCTCCGCTCTGCGCAAAACCAACCACCTCATATCCCATACCGTTCCAGTCATACGTCTTTACCAGACCCTCCAGCAGGATCGGCTCATCATCTACGATCACCAGTTTTAACAACCCCATAGTACACCTCATACCTTTTATTAATACCATCTTAACATATTACAGTCTCATTCTATAATTTTTTATACTTTTTCTTTACCAAAAATCATATCTGTTATGCAAAAAATCATACATTTTATGTCAAAAATTATACTTTTATGAAAAATCAGAGGTTTTGGCATATACAAAACAAAAAAAAAAACACAATATCCAAAACGTTTCCATTCCCTTCTCAGTGAATCCTTCGTTTGAATATTGTGTTTTCTTTTGTTTTCTGTTATGTTTATCTTGCGCAGACTTCTGTCGTTTTTCTGATCTTCTTGATCAGTTCATCTGTAAATGCGCCTTTTTCATTCTCCACATCCAGTTACCGCCGAGTGTAGACGGCATATTAATTCTTGCCTTATTGCCAAGTCCCAGATAATCCTGCACCGGAATGATACACGTATCTGCCACACTTCTCATCGCCAGACTTATGAAATCCCAGTGCACTTCTTCATCCGGAGTGTATGGATTATTCAGATATTCCTTTGTCATCTCTTTATCTTCTTCGGAAAGTGTCTGATACCATCCCTGAAGGGTATCGTTATCATGGGTTCCTGTATAGACTACACAGTTTTTATCATAATTATGTGGCAGATAATCACTGTCCTCTCCTGCCACAAATGCGAATTCCAGTACTTTCATTCCCGGATAACCACTGTCTTTTAACAATTGTCTCACCGTATCCGTCAGAAATCCCAGATCTTCCGCAATGATCGGAAGGTCACCTAATGTTTCCTTCATCTTAAGGAACAGATCCATGCCCGGTCCCGGCATCCATTCACCATTCTCTGCCGTCTCATCTCCATACGGAATTGCATAATATTCATCGAAACCACGGAAATGATCAATACGGATGATGTCATATAATTTAAAGCAGCAGGCCACCCGCTTCATCCACCAGTCATAGCCTGTCTTCTTATGGTAATCCCATGCATACAATGGATTCCCCCACAGCTGCCCGGTTGCCGAAAATGCATCCGGCGGACATCCCGCTACCGCAACCGGCAAATTCTCTTCATCTAACTGGAACAGCTTCGGATTCGCCCAGGTATCTGCACTGTCAAATGCTACATAGATCGGGATATCCCCGATAATCTCAATGCCTTGTTCATTGGCATATGTTTTCAGTCCGGCCCACTGTCCGGCGAACAGATACTGCAGAAATTCATAAAAATCAATCTCTGCACTTAATTGTTCCTGATATGCCGCAATTGCTTCCGGCTTACGCAGCCTGATGTCTTCCTCCCACTGATCCCAGCTTTTTCCGTCAAATGAATCTTTCACTGCCATATACAATGCATAATCCGCAAGCCATGCTTTTTCTTCTTCCAGATAAGTACGGTACGCCTTACTTTCCATCAATCCGTTCTTTTTGGCTCTTTTATATGCAAGCTTTAATACTTTAAATCTTGCATTATATATTTTTTCATAATCGATTTCTTCTTCATTCTCTCCGAAATCTGCCTGGTCACACTCTTCTTTTTGTCAGAAGTTCATCCTCAATCAGCGTCTCCAGATCGATAAAATACGGGTTTCCCCCGCAAATGTTGAAAAGACTGATACGGTGAATCACCGTATCCTGTCTGTCCAAGCGGCAGGATCTGCCACAATTTCTGTCCTGCTTCTTTTAATATATCTACAAATTCATACGCTTCTTTTTTGAAAAACATCCGATTCCATATGCCCCCGGAAGTGCAGAGACCGGCATTAACATTCCACTCTTTCTCATTAACTTTCGTTCCTTCCTCGTTATGATACTTATAATTAAGTATAGCAGTGTTCTTTGGATGCTTCAACTAAAAAGTATTATTCCACAGATGTCACCGTATAATCCTTGTCTTCTACTGTCTTCTTCAGCACATCATCTGCGATCTCTGCATTTAATGTCAGCTCTGCTGTTCCTGCCTCATGGCTTACAACCGCTTCATCTACCTGTGGAAGTGCTTCCAGTGCTTTCTTTACAGCTGCCTCACAGTGTCCACACATCATTCCCTCAATATGCATTATTTTTTTTTTTTGTCTTGTCCTCCTTCTTGATGGATCTTTTTTTTTTTTTGGCTTTTAATTTTTTTTATTTCTTTTGATGCATCATACATCTTAAAAAGATTCAATCTCAATGCGTTCGATACTACGCAGAAGCTGGATAAACTCATGGCTGCCGCGCCAAACATCGGATTTAATTTCCAGCCGAACAGCGGATACCACACACCAGCCGCAAGCGGGATTCCGATAATATTATAGAAGAATGCCCAGAACAGATTCTCGTGAATATTACGGAGTGTCGCACGGCTCATACGGATGGCTGCCGGAACATCACTTAACCGGCTCTTCATCAGCACGACATCCGCGGCATCAATGGCAATATCCGTTCCGGCGCCGATCGCAATACCCATATCGGCTCTTGTAAGTGCCGGTGCATCGTTGATACCATCCCCGACCATCGCAACTTTTCCTTTTTTTTTTCAACTTACGGATCACCTGCTCTTTTCCTTCCGGAAGTACGCCTGCAATCACTTCATCAACTCCGGCCTGCTGTCCGATGGCTTTTGCAGTACGTTCGTTATCTCCGGTCAGCATGACTACATGGATTCCCATGTTCTGTAATTCTTTGATCGCCTGCGGGCTGTCTTCCTTGATGACATCCGCCACTGCAATTACACCTAATAAACGGTCTTCATTTCCGAAAGAATAATGGTGTCTTACCTGCTTCGGCAAGTTTCTCTGCCTTCTTCTGGATATCTCCATCAACGGATACCTTACTGCTGATAAATGTATGATTCCTCCATATAATGTATGACCATCCAGTATGGCTGTCAAGCCGTTACCCGGAAGGGCCTGGAATCCGGTAACTTCTTCGATGCCGGCATTTTCCTCTTTTGCCTTTTCAAGGATTGCTCTTGCCAGTGGATGTTCACTCTTATTCTCCAATGCATACGCATATTTTAATAAGGTATCTTCTGTCACTCCCGCTGCCGGAATGATATCTGTCACTTTCGGTTCTCCACTTGTAATCGTACCGGTCTTATCCAGCGCAACAATCTTGCATCTTTCCTGTCTCTTCCAGCGATACTGCTGTCTTAAACATGATGCCATTTCTGGCTCCCATTCCATTTCCGACCATAATTGCTACCGGTGTTGCAAGTCCGAGCGCACACGGACAGCTGATCACCAGCACCGCAATCCCTCTGGATAATGCAAAACCAATACTCTGTCCTGCCAACAGCCATACAATAATTGTGATCACTGCAATCGTAATAACCGTTGGCACAAATACTCCCGATACCCGATCCGCAATCTTTGCAATCGGTGCTTTCGTTGCAGCCGCGTCACTTACCATCTGAATGATCTGCGAAAGTGTCGTATCCTCGCCGACTCTGGTCGCACGGCACTTCAGATATCCGGACTGATTTACGGTTGCGGCTGATACCTTATCACCGACAGCCTTATCTACCGGAATACTTTCACCTGTAAGAGCAGATTCATTGACTGCACTGTTTCCTTCTATGACTTCTCCGTCAACCGGAATATTCTCTCCCGGTTTTACAACAAAGCAATCTCCCTTTTGTACCTGTTCGATCGATACCTGTACTTCTTTTTTTTCTCCACGGATCACAACCGCTGTGTTTGGCGCAAGCTTGATCAGTCCTTTTAATGCGTCGGTCGTCTTTCCCTTGGATCTTGCCTCCAGCATTTTGCCTACTGTGATCAGTGTCAGGATCATCGCTGCCGATTCAAAATAAAACTCATGCATATAAGACATTACTGCATCCATATCCCCACGCATCTGCGCATCTGTCATTGCAAACAGTGCATACGTACTGTATACAAAAGACGCTCCGGATCCAAGTGCCACCAGGGTATCCATATTCGGTGCTCTGTGGATCATTCCTTTGAATCCACTGATGAAAAACTTCTGGTTGATCACCATGACTGCAATCGTCAGAAGCATCTGCAGCAGCCCCATCATTACATGATTATCTTTCATAAATCCCGAAACCGGCCATCCCCACATCATATGACCCATGGAGAAATACATCAGGACGATCAGGAATCCAAGTGATGCAATCAGACGCTTCTTTAATGCCGGCGTCGTTCTGTCTTTTAACATATCTTCTCCGGCAGATGCTGATGACGACTGTATCTTTGCCGCTCCTTCTCCTTTTTTTTGATGCTCCGTATCCGGCATCTGCGACTGCCTTAATGATCTCCTGTTCACTTGCAGTTCCTTCTACTCCCATAGAGTTGGTAAGCAGACTTACCGAGCAGGATGTTACACCCGGCACTTTCGAAACTGCTTTTTCGACTCTGCTGCTACAGGCTGCACAGCTCATCCCGGTTACTATATATTGTTCCATTGTTGTCTGTTCCCTCCTGTCATTATTATTTTTCTTATTCCTTTATAGTAAACTCAGAAAATGCTTTCCGAGCAGACTATACATCTATAAACTTTACTTACCGCATCAGCTTCTGTAACACCTTTACCAGTTCATCAACCGTCTCATCTTTTCCGTCCCGGATGTCATCTGCCACACAGGTACGGATGTGATTCGCCAGCAATACTTTATTAAAGCTGTTCAGTGCCGCATTCACCGCTGATACCTGTACCAGAATCTCCGGACAATAAGCGTCCTTTTCCAGCATTCCTTTGATGCCGCGTACCTGACCCTCAATCCGGCTCAGACGATTCATCAGATCCTTGTATTCTTTATCCGAACGATGCTTGGACGAGTGACAACAGCATCCTTTTTCTGATTTGTTTTCCATATTATCTGTATTCTTGTCTTCCATAAGCATACTCCTTTCACATCCATACCCTTACGGGGTATATGTATTTTATCTCTTATTATCACATAAGTCAAGGAATATATGCGTTCTTGATATATGTTTTCATTTATTGGTAGTTCCAATACAATTTTTTAAAAAATGTCTATTTTATTTGACTTTCAAAATTTATAAGGAATATAATTCTTGCTGAAGGAAATAATGATAGCAGAACTGGAGGTTATATTATGCTGGAAGAACAGGCTATGATAACATTCTTAAAAAAAATTCGATGAACACCCTTTCCTGGTCAAAATTAATGGGCACGAACATCTGATCGGGGAAGGCGCACCTACATTTACCGTAAATTTCAAAAAAGGTCATCCCATTAAAGGATCTGGTCACCAGTACTTCTCTTGCACTTGGAGAAGCTTACATGGATGGTGATCTTGATATTGAGGGAAACCTTTATCAGGCACTTGATAACCTTCTTGGTCAGATGGGTAAATTTTCAACTGATGAACATCATTTGAAATCTATCATGTTCCCATCTTCATCAAAGAAAAACCAGAAAAAAGAAGTCAGCAGTCATTACGATATCGGAAATGACTTCTACAAACTCTGGCTCGATGAAACAATGAGTTATTCCTGCGGATATTTCAAACATGAAGATGATACCCTGTATCAGGCGCAGAAGAATAAAGTTGATTACATTCTTGAAAAGTTATATCTGAAAGAAGGTATGACTCTTCTTGATATCGGATGCGGCTGGGGATTCCTTCTGATTGAAGCTGCTAAGAAATATAAAATTAAAGGTACCGGCATCACCTTAAGTGAAGAACAATACAAAGAATGCCAGAAACGTATCAAAGAGGAAGGATTGTCCGACTATCTGGAAGTCAAGCTAATGGACTACCGTGATCTTCCTTCTGACGGCAAGATATATGACCGCGTTGTCAGCGTCGGTATGCTCGAACATGTCGGCCGTGAGAATTATCAGTTATACTTTAGACTGTGTCAGCAAGGTCATGAAAGACGGCGGTCTGTTCCTGCTCCACTTCATCAGTGCACTGAAAGAACATCCGGGTGATCCATGGATCAAGAAATATATCTTTCCAGGCGGAACTGTTCCCAGTCTTCGTGAAGTCATGAACTGCATGGCAGAAGATAACTTCCATACCCAGGATATCGAGGACTTACGTCTTCACTATAACCGTACGCTTCTCTGCTGGGAGAAAAACTTCAAGGATCATATTGAAGAAGCACATACAATGTTTGATGAACGTTTCTTAAGGATGTGGGATATGTACCTCTCTGCATGTGCTGCAACCTTCCATAACGGAATTATTGATCTGCACCAGATTCTGATGACTAAAGGAATCAATAATGATCTTCCTATGACGAGATGGTATTAAAAATGAATCAGCCGGGGATATGAACAATATTTCCCGGCTTTAATAAAGATGAATACCATGCTGCACTTGACATCTAATACACATGCATAAAAAGGAGCGGAGCCGGAATCCTGTCACTCCTGACAAAATCCCGGCTCCGCTCCTTTTCGATATGTATTCATTTCAATCAGAACGTCGTCTAATTTACCATACTATCCTTTATTCATTCTCCGTTCGATACCTACTCTTTGGATTTACTTCTTTCTTTTTAAATACACGTATCATGAAATAACTAAATCCGCCAATATATCCAACCAGTGTAATCACCATCATAATAATTGCATCTATCGTCATAGTTCATACCTTCTTTCTATTATTTTTTCAGCTTTGTTATCTTTCATAGCTCCCCTTGCAGTCTTTGTATTAAAGAACTTGGATAGTGCAAGACCTACAAGGATCACTACTCCAAACTGAAGTAATACAGTTCCTGTGTTATCCTGAATAATAAACGGATTCAGCCAGGTATCCGGGAACCATTCCTTTGTCTGTAATAACCAGTAAACCACCATGATCACTACCAAAACCGGAATCAGATACATACATCCGGTATAATATGCTTTTGGAAGATGTACATCTGCACCTTTTGCATTTACTTCCTGTGTACGTAATTTTTCCACACCATATTTCCATGCCAGGATTGCGATAAAGGCACCACTTACCAGAAGTCCGATTCCCCATACCCAGTCCTGATTATCAATGTTAACCAGTGACCAGCATGAGAAGCATCCTACTAAGAATCCTGCGAAGCAGAACACTGACAACTGCTTTTTTCCGCGGCAATCCAAGGTCAACAACACATTTTACTCCAACTTCGATCATAGAGAACAGTGATGTGATTGCTGCAATTGCAAGTAATCCAAAGAAGATAAAGGAAATGAATCTTCCACCCGGGATTGTTGTAAATAACTGATAAATGTAAATAAATGTAAGTCCGAAGTTGCCCTGACTGAGTGCTTCATTCGCTGCCTCCGGTGTAGCTGAAAGTGCACAGATTGCCGGGATAACTACCAGTGCCGAGAGGATTGCTCCAAGGTTATCACCAAGTCCCATGATCAGACAGCTTGTCGGAACATCTTCCTCTTCTCCTACGTAGTTCGCATATGTAATAATGAATCCCCATCCGGCTCCGGTGCTCCATGCTGCCTGGATGAAGGCCTGAATCCATGTATTCGGACTTAAAATGTACTCTTTCTTAACAGTAAAGAGATACTGAAGTCCCTGACTTGCTCCATTTAATGTAACTGCGTAAATTGCTAATCCTACAAGGATGATAAACAGTGCCGGTATCGCTACTTTACAGAATTTTTCAATTCCACCTGCAATTCCCTGATAAACGATGAAACATGCAAGTGCAAATCCAATCGCATGGAATAAAATAACCTGTGCCTGTGAATCTGTAAATGCTGTCCACATTGCCGATGTCGTCTCTGTTGACAGATTCGGTTTAAATGCTGAAGTAACAGAATTAACTGCATATTTCAAACAATATCCCTGAAGTACACAATAATAACTCATCAGGAAGAAACATACTGCTGCTACAAAGAATCCCATCCATGTATATTTCTTTCCACCTGCATCACGAAAAGTACCGATACATCCAAGTCTCGTCTTTTTTACCGAATGCCATCTCTGTGGAAAGGAGCGGTACTGCAAATACCAGCATTGCAATCGTCCATGCTATGATAAATGCTCCACCACCGTTTGCCGCACACACTCGTGGAATCGCCATACATTACCGGTACCAATACACATACCTAACGCGGCTGCTATGTAACCTATGGTACTAAATTTTTTCTTGTTTCTGTTCCATAACTCAAACCTCCATTCGAATATCGAAATTAATTAGAAATGAATACCTTGTAACCATAGTGTAAAAGATGGTTATTAAATTGTCAATATAAAATATTAAGTTTTTTTTATACAAATATAAGAAAATGTAATATTAAACGCATTTTGTTTTATTGTTTGTTAATTTCTGATAATTTGCCAGTAAATAGACTGGTTTTCATACTTTAGTCTAATACATCTACAATTTCGGATGCATATTTCGGTATCTACAGAACCTGCCACCGGCATCCTTTCGAACACATGGTGATACACAAAAACCTGTATCAGACTTTCTATCATCTGATACAGGATTCCCTTTCTCATAACAATTCATTATACTATATATTTTCTTTTTTAATTTTAATTCTTTGTATTCTTTCACATAAGCTTCTTATGCTACAGATCTTCTTCAATATGTTCTCTTCCCTGATCCACAATTGTACGCACATGATCGTCTGCCAGGGAATAAAATATGGATTTTCCCTCCCTGCGGTTCTTCACCAGCTTGTTCTGCTTCAGAATCCTAAGCTGATGTGAGATTGCAGACTGTGTCATATTCAGTGCCTCTGCCAGATCGCAGACACACACCTCTGCTTCGAACAACACGAACAGGATACGCATTCTGGTAGAATCTCCAAATACCTTGAACAGTTCTGCCAGGTCATAAAGCTCGTCTTCCTCCGGCATGGTGTCATTTACGATTTTCAGAAGATTCTCATGTACCTCACATGATTCACATACTTCCATTCCTTCTTCTAATTTTGCCATCTGCCCACCAGCCTTTTCTATAAGTTTTTCACAAACAATACGCGGATTGCATTCAGTACCGCAATTACCATGACTCCTACATCTGCGAAGATTGCCATCCACATATTCGCAATTCCGAGTGCTCCGAGGATCAGGCAGACCAGCTTGACTCCAATTGCGAAGTATATATTTTCATATACAATACGCATGCACTTTCTGGAAATCCTGATTGCCTTTGCAATCTTCTTCGGATCATCATCCATAAGGACAACATCTGCTGCCTCTATGGCTGCGTCTGATCCGAGACCACCCATGGCAATTCCTATATCTGCTCTTGAAAGAACCGGAGCGTCATTTATTCCATCACCTACGAAGGCAAGCTTTTCCTTCTCTGATTTCTGACTCAGAAGCTGTTCTACCTTCGCAACCTTATCTGCCGGAAGGAGTTCACTGTGTACTTCGCCGATTCCCAGTTCTTCTGCAACTTGCATTCTCCACCAGATCAAGAATCTTAGAAACCGTAGACTCTCCAAACTCTTTTTGTGGTGCGGATCTTTAACAGTCCGGAAATATTGATACATCCACTGATGATTTCCTCTCCCACAGCGACTTCCCGCGGAACACTCTCTCCCGTCAGTGCACTGGTATTCAGGGAAGAATGTCCTTCCACAACCACACCATCGATTGGAACTTTTTCGCCCGGCTGTACAATAATCACCGTGCCGATCTCCACCTCATCCGGGTCTACTTTTTCAATCTGACCGTCTGTTTCAATATTTGCATAATCCGGCCGGATATCCATCAGATCACTGATATTCCGGCGGCTCTTACCGACTGCATAACTCTGGAACAGCTCTCCGATCTGATAAAACAGCATAACTGCAACACCCTCTTTGTAATCACCGAGGGCGATCGCTCCGATGGTTGCCACTGCCATCAGAAAATTTTCATCAAACATCTGCCTGTTGCAGATTCCCTTCCAGGCTTTCCGCAGAATATCATAACCGATCACAAAATACGGAACCAGATAGAAAAGAAACTCCAGCCACTTTGGTATGGAAACAATGCTTCCTGCAATCCCGATGATAACCAGAAGCACTGCTGCCACAATAATTCGTTTCAATACTTTTTTCTGCTTTTTATTCATGGTGTCCTCCAATCTGACTGATACCTATGGAAAAAGCCGGATTTAAAGAAAGATCTCACAATCATCTTCCACTTTCTTACAATTCTTTAACACATCCTCTTCCTGAAGCTTACAATCAGATGCTCCTAAATACTGCACGATCATACGCAGTTTTTCAAGATAAGCAATAACTTCCTCCGCGGAACGCATATCCGGTTCAGATACGATCTCTACAAGTGGCACACCGCTTCGGTTATAATCGACAAGTGAAGTATCATCCCACTCGTCATGAACCAGCTTACCTGCATCTTCTTCCATATGCATCTCGTGGATTCTTACTTTCTTCTTTCCTGAACCACTCTCGATCTCTACATATCCATCTCTGGCAATCGGGAGATACAGCTGGGAAATCTGATAGTTCTGCGGGTTATCTGGGTAGAAATAGTTTTTACGGTCAAATTTGCACACTTGTGTAATCTTACAGTTTGTTGCAAGACCAATCGCCATAGCATATTCTACCACCTGTTTGTTCAGCACAGGAAGAGATCCCGGCATACCGGTACATACCGGACAAGTATGTGTATTCGGTGCGCCACCGAATTCTGTGCTGCATCCACAGAAGATCTTTGTCTTTGTAGCCAGCTCAATATGCACTTCCAGTCCAATGACTGTTTCATACTGCTTTGCCATTGTTAACGCACCTCCTTTTCTGACATAAGACCGACAGATGCCGGTGTTTCATGCATCTTCTTTGTCGCACACTCATAGGTATAGGCTGCACGGATCAAAGTTTTTTCTTCAAATACATTTCCGATCAGTTGCATACCGATCGGAAGTCCTTTGCTGTCTTTTTCAACCGGAACGCTCATTCCCGGAAGACCTGCAAGATTGACTGAGATTGTATAAATATCTCCCAAATACATCTTCATCGGATCACTTAAGCTCTTTCCAAGCTCCGGAGCAGTTGTCGGTGCTGCCGGTCCGAGAATGATGTCATAATTACGGAATGCACGGTCAAACTCTTTCTTGATTAAAGCTTTTTGTTCTAAGTGCCTTCAGATAGTAAGCATCATAATATCCTGAACTTAAGACAAAAAAGATCCAAGCATGATTCTTCTCTTTACTTCAGGACCAAATCCTTCTGAACGTGTTTTCTTGTACATGTTATGAAGTCCATCGTAATCTTTCGTACGATAACCATATTTCACACCATCAAAACGTTCCAGGTTAGAACTTGCCTCTGCATCTGCGATCGTATAATAAGCAGGGATTGCATATTTTACAAGTCGCAGATCAAACGCCTCAACAATCGCACCCTTTTCTTCGAGTACTTTTGCTGCCTTCATCACAGCATCATTTACTTCAGGATCCAGACCTTCTCCCATATAGTCTCTTGGGATTCCAATACGGAGTCCTTTCACATCATCGACAAGTGCTTCTGTGAAATCACAATCATCACGATCCATGGAAGTGCTGTCCTTCGGATCATGGGATGCAATTGTTTCAAGAATTGCCGCACAATCCGATACATCTTTCGCTACCGGTCCAATCTGATCTAAAGAAGATCCATATGCGATAAGTCCATATCGGGAAACGGTTCCATAAGTTGGTTTTAGTCCGACAACTCCACAGAAGGAACTTGGCTGACGGATCGATCCACCGGTATCTGAACCAAGTGCATAATAACATTCGCACGCAGCCACTGCCGCACAGGATCCACCGGAAGAACCTCCCGGAACATGTGCTGTGTTGTGCGGATTGCGTGTCGGTCCGTAATAAGACGTCTCTGTTGTACTTCCCATGGCAAATTCATCCATATTTGTCTTACCAATGATAACCGCTCCTGCTTTTCTGAGGTTCTCAACTGCCTCTGCCGTATAGGTCGGTTTGAAGTTGGAAAGAATTTTGGAACTGCATGTTGTAAGCTGTCCTTCAATACACATATTATCTTTTACTGCAACCGGAACTCCTGCAAGTGGACCTGTCAGTTCGCCCACATCTATTTTCTTCTGAATTTCCTCCGCTTGTGCATAAGCACCTTCTTCATCTATCGTCACAAAGCTATGAATCTCTGACTCCGCTTCTTTGATCTGTCCAATCACTGCATCGACTGCTTCTCGTACAGTTACTTCTTTTTGCTTTGATCTTCTCGCCCAGTTCAAGGGCTGTAAGTTTTAATAAATCCATCTGCTCTCACTCCCTTAACCAATTGTCTTCGGCACTTCAAAACTGTCCTCTTTACGAAGTGGTGCATTCGCAAGTGTTGCCTCTTTGTTATCGCCATTTGTCACCACATCTTCACGGAACACATTCTGTACCGGAAATACATGAGACATTGGTTCAATCCCTGTTGTATCAAGTTCATTTAATGTATCTATATAATCCAGCATCTGCTCCATGTCTTTTTTCGCTGCTTCTTTCTCTTCCTCTGAAAGTTCCAGCTTTGCAAGGATTCCTACATACTCGATTGTTTCATCGGATATTTTATTTGCCAATTTAATCATCCTTTCTTTCTACTCTGTCTTTGCTAATCCTGACAATTTCCAAAATCAGTATCATAAATTTCTCAGCTTATTGCGACCTGTAGCGGTACATATCATAGAAACTGTCATAATTACTGGTTTTACTGAGCCGGACGGCGTCAAGATTAAGTCCCCATCATCCACTTCCAGCTCCGTTCCTTCCGGGAAAACTGCATTTCTATAAGATTCTGATCCATCTGTATCATAAAACCAGAGTCCATAATTTTCATAATTGAGATTTTCATTTTCCTTATCATAAAAATCACCAAGATAAATCTTGTAATGAAGCTCCGCCCAGTCGACTCCTGATGCCTCGGTCACATCATACCATCCTGCCGGGAAATCTGTTCCCGCCGTATAAGTGTTTCCGGCTTTCAATGTTACCTGTTCCGTCAGCGGATTTTCTTCCAGCTGCATCTGTTCCGTCTGTGCATTCTCAGAATGAAACTGGACAACCAGTCCTGTATCAATCTTCAGATGACCTCCCATTGCCATGATATCTTCAAATCCATCAATATATCCCATCTCGAAATCAAGGCTTGTGTACTCATTCAGATGTCTCTTGGTGTTGTGTTTCTCTGCACGGAACACCGGCGCTGTCTCAAAGACACGGTCAAAGACGCCGACCATCATCTGTTTATAGAACTGCGGGCTTTGCTGTAAGATCGCCGGTCTGTGGAAATATTCCAGCCGGAAGAGGTTTGCTCGTCCCTCAGCACTTTTCGCACCGATCTTCGGAGTATGGATTTCAGTAAAGCCTTCCTGATACAGGAAATCACGGAACCCTCTTACGATTCCTTCCTGAATTCTGAACTTCGCACGCTCTCTGATATTTCTCAGAGAAATTGGTCTGTAATTTAATTTTGCTTCCAGAGATGTATTCAATTTCCATTTTGAAATCGGAAGCGGCATTGGCTCTGCAGGCTCACTTAAAATCTTCAATTCACCAAGGCGAATCTCAATCCCATTCGGAGCTTTCGCAGACTCTGCAAGCACACCTGTTACCTCTACTGTATCTGCTTCCTTCACATCTTTCAAGTCAAATTTGGAAATATCTTCTTCATATACACACTGAACAAGTCCTTCTCTTTTTCTGAGAATAATGAATGCAATTGTTCCCATATCACGGATCGTATGGATCGCACCATTTACTTTCACTTCGGTTCCAATTCTTCCCTCTTCGAGAAGTTCACTCAGTTCCAATGTTTCCTTCTTTTTTACACCTGTTACAAATTCCATAATTCTTCTCCTTTCAGATTCCTCTCCGTTAAAGGCATGGAACGAATTGTTTGAGCGAAACGAGTTATGAGTGGAATGCCTTTTAGGAATTTGGACATCACTTAGATTTGACATCACGGAATCTTTAGTAGCAAACAGAGCACTGTCTTCTGGTGTCCAGTTCCATCTTCGTAAGTTCCTGACTGCTAAGCCCGGTCGGCATAACACTTGGAAGTAATACTGCTACCTGATTCGATCCTTCTTTTAAGAATAAATCCTTTTTCTCGCGTGGTGCTGGATTCCTGCTTTTTTTGCCTTTGATCACGGCCTGTTCTACAGCTTCCGGAGTCAGATCACAGGATATATCAACGCCACTTAACCGAAATGGAAGAGTTGCAGCCTGTACATTTCCCCTCTTCATCCCGCCAGACGTATTCTCAATGATATGATACAGAGCAGTTAAAATACAGCATGTTAAAATACAGTTCTTTGCAGACAGGAACTCTGAAACTAGGCATGTTATGGATTGGAGGTTATCTGAATCTTCCACAGCTGATCACGGATTATCATGACCGACATCCACTTGTCACCTGCCATCTTGATGTAGAAGGGAAGCAAAAACACTGTTTCATATGCTTAAAGCAAGAGATCTGCATGCAATCTTCATCATCGGTTCTGAAAAACAGCTGCGAAACCAGTCAGTCTGATATTGTAATACAGCTTGCCTCCAACAATCTGGCCATTGGATTTTCTTCAAACTCAATTGCAGTCCGGTTAAAGAATCCGGGATGTAAGATCGTGCCGCTTGAAGTTACTTTATCAAGACCGATCTACTATGTAACACACAAAGATATGTTGAATTATCCGACCGTTCATTCCTTTACAGACTTTATAAAAGACAGATTTCAGCCAGATAAACCAATACTGTAAAATGACTTGCGGATTTCTCTCTTCACCAGTTATAATAAACAGAAGAGAAATCAATCTTTGGGGATTATTATGATAAAAACATTGTTCAAACACATTTCAAAATACTACAAGGACACTTTTTGTCTGGCCATCGCAGGTGTTGCTGTCGGCGTCCTTGTCGGACTCGTTGATGCAGCATTCGGGCTGGGACTTAATGCCTGTACCGCTATCCGGACGAAATACTTCTGGTATCTGATCTGGTTCCTGCCTCTTGGCGGTGTCTTCATCTGGTTCATCTATCACCAGTTTGGCAAATCTGTCGCCAATGGTATGAAGATGGTATTCCATGTAGGACTTGGTAAGAACAGTAAGCTTCCGATCCGCATGGTACCGCTTGCCGTGATTGGAACCTGGACAACGCATCTGTTCGGCGGAAGTGCAGGACGAGAAGGCGTTGCCGTACAGATCCGGGGCTGCTGTTTCCAATAACGTTGGGCGTCTGGTCGATAAGACTATTGATATCGAAAACAGCCGGAAGATGTTCCTGATCACTGGTATGGCTGCCGGATTTTCCGGACTTTTTCTGTACTCCGCTTGCTGCAATCTTTTTTGCACTGGAGGTATTGGTTGCCGGAAAGCTGGAATATCATGCTTTGATCCCAGCAACAGTAGCTTCCATCAGTGCAGCATTTACATCACGGGCGCTCGGACTTCGGAAATTTCATATTAATATACTGGAAACCCTGAACTATCATCCTTCTACGTACAACGCTGTTTTTCTTTTTAAACTGGCAGCTATGGGACTGTGCTTCGGTATCGTTGGTTCTTTATTTGCTCTGATTCTTCGGTATCTGCGTTTAAAATTCGCTTTCCGTTTTTCTTCGCCTGTAAAAAGGTTCTGATTATGGGATCTGTTGTCGCAGTTCTTATGATGATCTTTCATCAGGAAGATACTCGGAACAGGCTCTAACCTGGTTGCTCTGTGCTTTGACGGTATTACAGACGATATATATGCTTATGACTGGATTCTTAAGATGGCTCTTACGATTCTGACACTTTCCTCCGGATTCATCGGCGGTGAAGTTGCACCTCTGTTTTCCATCGGTTCCTGCTTAGGATATGTACTTGGACCGGTATTCGGATTTGATCCGATGTTCGGTGCAGCTCTTGGATTCGCTTCCGTGTTCTGCAGTGGATCAAATACTTTTACTTTGCAGCTATCCTGGTCGGCGTGGAAAGTTTCGGATATAATATGCTCCCATTCTTTTCGGTTGTATGTTTTTGTATCGTTTATCTTTAACTTTAATAATTCGATCTTTACAGCACAGAGAGTTGCATTTACATCCTGTTTTTGACATCAGCGGTTGAAACAGCGGATTGCACCAAAAGGGAAAATTAACGTATTAACATATACATAGTAGTTCCTGCAAGTAGCAATGTATCTTACATACACTTTGTATCTACAGGACTTACCACTGGCAGCTCTTTACGAATGCATGGCAATAAAAAATAAGTGTACATTCTCCCCACCGAAGAATTGTACACTTATTTTTATTCTCTTATTTCAATCTTAAATTCCTATAACACAATTTCCGAGTCTTCCAGAACCTGCCTCAGACTCCTATGCCATGATTGGTTTCAGTGCCTCAGCAAGCTTGTCCTTCTCAGCCTGTGCCTCAGCAAGATCATTACCAAGTGTTGTGTAGTAAATCTTAATCTTAGGCTCTGTTCCTGAAGGACGTACGATAACTGTCTCATTGTTCTCAAGCTTGTAAACTAATACATTTGCTGCAGGAAGTCCTGTTTCTTCTGTCTTAGTATAATCTGTTACTTCTGTTACCTTGTATCCAGCGATCTCTGCCGGTGCATTTTCTCACGCAGGTTCTGCATGATTCCAGACATCTTGTCCATTCCACTGAGTCCAGGGAATTCAAAGCTGTCGATCTTGTTGAGGTAACGTCCGTACTCTGCATAGATCTCTTCCAGTCTCTGTTTCAGAGAGCTGCCGATACTTCCAGTAAGCTGCCATCTCACAGATCAGCATAGAACCGATAACGGCATCTTTGTCACGTACATATGGTCCTGCCAGATATCCGTAGCTTTCTTCAAATCCAAAAAATGAATCTGTCTACTTCCGGCATCCTCCAGTCTGGCGATCTGGTCACCGATCCATTTGAATCCTGTCAGAACGTTTCTTAATTCTACTCCGTAATGAGCTGCAACCGCATCTGCCAGTGGAGTAGAAACGATGGACTTCACAGCCACCGGCTTCTTCCGGCATCGTTCCCTTCTCAATGCGACCTGCACATATGTAGTCCAAAAGAAGAACTCCCATTTCATTTCCGCTGACAAGCTCATAAGAACCATCCGGGCATTTCATTGCAATTCCTACACGGTCTGCATCCGGGTCTGTCGCCAGCATCAAAGTCTGCCTCTGTCTCTTTTGCAAGCTTCAATCCCAGCTCCAATGCCTCGAAAATCTCCGGAGTTCGGATAACTGCAGGTTGTGAAATAACCATTCGATACTCCTGTTCCGGAACAATCGTGATATCTGTAATGCCGATATCTTTCAATACCCGTAACAGGAACAAGCCCCTGAACCATTCAACGGGCTATACACCAGTTTCCCCAGTCCTGCTGGTACTCAAAGACGATGACGAGACTCAATCGCTTATAAAGAGCCTTCTGCAGTCATCGTTATAATAACGTGTTGCAAATGAGAGTGCCGGAACCGGCATCAATGCATCATAAATTCTTACTTTGATCCCATTGGCAGCAAGAACACCTGATGCAGTCTTTGCAAATACATCACTCTTGAGACGGCTGTCATAACTGATCGCAACAGTCTGCGTTCCACCCTGCGTCTTAACCCAGTTAGCCAGTCCCTGTGTGGCCTGACGTACTACATAAATATTCATACGGTTCGTTCCTGCTCCAAGCACACCGCGAAGTCCGGCTGTTCCGAATTTCAGTGCTACTGCAAAACGTTCCTTAATTTCATCATCGTTTCCCTCAATTTTTGACAATTCCGGCTTCAGATCTGCATCTTCAAGATCTGCTGCAAGCCAGCGTTTGTATTCTTCCTGATACATTTTTTATCACTCCTACCTATTTCTTTTTTCCGGGTTTTTTGTATATTTTCACAACAAACCTATTAATAATATACCATTTTTTATACTTTCAGGCAATAAATGTACTGTAAATTATGTGAAAACTTTTCGTCATTTTTCTCAAAAATCAGAAAAAGGCGGAGGGCACATTTTCTGTGCTGTTTCCGTCTTTTTTCTGAAATTCCAAATTCTTTCTATTGATATGTTTTATTTATCTACCGACATCATATTTTCTACGATTGAACTTCCGACCTCATATACCATATTGGAATCTTTAAGCTGTACATAACGGTTATCACCATTTACATTTCCAACATAGACAGTACACGTCTTCTTATCCCCTGAAGTACTATCCTTATAAGTTGCCGTTACCGTAATCCGGTTTGCTTCATCCAGACCATATTTTGCAAGATCTTTTACATTATAATCTGCACACTGGGTAAGTGAGATGGTTCCCCATCCGCCTGCCAGTTCGGCCCGTTCTTTCTTTTTTTCTTATAAGTCGTAGTCTTACCGTTTTGTGTTACCTCTACCTTCTTAAGGTTTCCACTGCTGATCGATGGCAGTGTGTCGTTCTCCGTCAGAGATGACAGGTCGAATACAAGATCCGATACCAGTGTACCTGAGATGGTATACACCGTATCCGAATCCTCGATCATTGCATAATAATTGTCTCCGGCCGCATTACCAATCTGAATCGTTCCTTTGGTTCCGTCCTTTGCTGTGTAGGTAACAGTGTAATCCGGACTGTCCAGTCCATAGTCTGATTTTTCATCCGGATCACTTAACTTGCGGACTGCCGTAAGTCCTGTGATTTCTTTTGCCGTACTCTTGATCGTGCTCTGGTTCAGACGTACTCCGTCATCCTCATCGTATACCCATTCGCCATTCTCTTTGGTAAAGCTCATCTTACTTCCCGCCGCTTTCATAGGCAAATGACTTCAGACTCTTTACATCTACCAGGCTGACTTTTTTTTTGTCTTCTTTTGCCTTCTTCTGCCTGTCACTGTGACTGTTCCATGCTTTCAGACCTCCGTACAGTACCAGCAGTACAGCAAGCACGACCACCATGATGAGCATTGTCTTTTTCTGTTTCATCAAAGTTCCCCTTTTCTGTCCATAAATATTCTTAATTTACGCTTTTCTTCTCTTCCACCAGCGCATGAATCCATAGATCAGAATTACAAGCGGAATTCCGAAGATTGTCAGGATGTTGATGATTCCCGCATGCTGCATCGTGTTGTTACTTTTACTTCCAGGCTCTTTGCCTTGATTGCTACGTTCTTTGTCTTGTCAAAGTTCGCTGTCACCGCGTTCATGAACAGGTCCAGGTTCTCCAGTGTTGTATACGTATCTGTAATCTGCGAATCGATCATGCTTTCAGAAGAAATCACTGTCCGGATGTCTGCATAAATGCCGTTGTTGTGATCGTATCTCTTGCCGGATCTATTGTAATCAGACCGTGTGCATTGATCATCAGTACCATCTCTGATTCCAGATTATTGGCCAGATCATCTGTTGCTGTGATCTCAGGAAAGATATAATAGTAGTTGCCCTGGTAACATTCTGCATATCCGCAATGCTAAACCATCTGCTTCCTGCATACCATATTCTTTCAGTACTTCATCCAGGTTTCGGTGTCTCATCCTCAGAATCTCCAAGAATGATAAATCACCTTTCCGCCCTTTTTCAGGTAATTCAGAAGTAATGTTTTCTCATCATCCGAAATGTCTTTGATGGGGCATCCATAAATAACAGATCACAATCGTCAGAATTTTACCTGTCATCATCAGATTTACTTCATCTGTCGTCAGGTTATTCTTACTGAACAGTTTCCGTCACAGAATCTGAAAATGTTGCTTCCCATGTCCGGTTGTATAATATATTTTCTGTCTGTTCACTTGTAACCGAATTGATCGCACTTGTGAACTGGCCTTCACCGTCAAATTTGATGCAGAACTGCTTCCTGATAGTAGGAATAAGAATCTGAAACTAAAAATCTCATCAAAAAGAAACGGATTTGATTTTCCGGTATCTTTACAGGAGACATGATCGTATTCTGTGAAGTATTATGTCAGTGCTGACGGATGCAGAACAGGATCGATCCATTTTACACTGATCTTATTCGACAGTGCCGCATATTTTAATGAATGTTTGATCCTTGTATCTGTCTCATCTTTTGACTGCATAGTATTTTAAATGTTACTTTTTTCATCCAGACCTTTCAGCAGATTTACTGGTCTACCTTCCACAGACTGACCGGAGCTGTCAGAAGCAGCTGATCTGTCTTATTTTTACGCTCTTCTGAAAAACTGCGCATCGTGATCAGCGGAATCCCTACGATAAATACGATCAGTGTACCTGAAAGCGTATAGGAAAAAGTATGGATATCCGGCTGTCAGGTTATATGCCATAAAGTAGATTCCTGTAAATGCAATAAGAAATGCCACAAATACGCATCCCACCATAGACTGGAAATAGGACTTCAATTCTCTTTTATAAATCGCCAGCATCTTTCATGTCCTCCGTTTCCTTCTTCTTCGCCTTTTCTGCATATTCTTCTGCTGCCCTGTCGCTCTGCGTCAGTTCCATAAAGACATCTTCAAGACTTACCTGCAGCGGATTCAGTTTCAGCAGTGGCTGATGATTCTGTGCAAATGCCTGAAATACTTTTTCTCACGTATATCTGTATTTTTCTTTTCCTGAATCTGAGCCCATGTGATTCCATTTTCCAGATGCTTTGTAGAAATGCTTCGAATTCCATCTACTGTCTCAAGAATTCTTCGAACTTCGTCCGGGCTTGCTTTCGTCTCGATCTCAATCAGATCAGAATCTCCCAGATTCCGTTCCAGGTTCTCCGGTGTATCACTTGCAACCAGTTTTCCTTTGGAAATGATCAAAATATAATCGCAGACTTCACGGACTTCCGCCAAAATATGAGAACTCAGGATCACCGTATGTTTCTTTGCAAGCTGACGGATCAGTTCACGGATCTCTATAATCTGTTTTGGATCAAGTCCGACACTTGGTTCATCAAGAATAATGATCTCCGGAAATCCAAGCACTGCCTGTGCCAGTCCGACTCTCTGACGGTATCCTTTCGACAGATTCTTGATCAGACGGTTTTCCACTTCCCCAGATCTTCACCATCTTCTCTACTTCATTGATAGACTCTCCTCTTTTTTCTTCTTAGCGATTCCTTTCAACTCCGCTACAAATTCCAGATATTCACGAACTGTCATCTCCATATACAACGGTGGCAATTCCGGCAGATAACCAATCTGCCTTTTCGCCTCCTCCGGCTCTTTCAGAATATCATGTCCATTAATCAGCACTTCTCCTTCGGTAGCACCGAGATACCCTGTCATAATATTCATCGTTGTTGATTTTCCCGCCCCATTCGGTCCAAGAAAAGCCGTAGACATGCCCTTCCTCTATTGTGAAGTTTAAATGATCTACTGCTGTATGATTTCCATACTTCTTCACAAGATTCTTTACTTCTATAGAGGTCGTTGCCTGATGCAATCGCATGTGCCGGATCACCGTATTTTCTTCGGTTGCGAACCAGTCAGTCATAACGAAACCATCAAATCCCCATTCATTCCTCAGTACCTGCGTCAGCAGACGATAGCTGTTGTTGACGTATTTGCCGTTTTACCTTATTATAGCTGCTCATCACAGATCCCGGATGCGATTCTTTTCACCGCAATTTCAAATCCTTTCAGATAGATTTCCTAAGTGCTCTTTTCATTTACGTTAGCATTCATCTTATTACGGTTGTCTTCCTGATTATTACAGCAGTAATGCTTTAATGTAACATAACATCCACGGTTCTTCTGAACCTTTTTGTACTGTTGCCGCAATTCTACCTGTAAGTAATGGATCTTCAGAGAAATATTCAGTTACGTCCACATAAAGGGTTGCGGTGTATATTCATGCCCGGTGCCAGCCAGTAAGTTACACCATAAGCTTCCCATCTCTTTTCCCACTGCATTC
>VOFC01002594.1_pt1 | contig 48512 bp, 62 predicted proteins | sample 5384161 | NCBI WGS metagenome assembly VOFC01 (sample SAMN12384722, study PRJNA508395) | human gut metagenome | isolation source: healthy gut B | host: Homo sapiens | reverse complement strand
TTTTGAATAAAAACGCGCCATGTGAGAGTCCAGAGCTTGTTTCTCGTGTCGAAGCACGCAATCAAGGAAACTGGCTATGAGGTAAAGATGTGCGATTGGGCACACCCAGTTCCGCGTGGGGAAAGCTGTCAGAAATCGCCCGTCTTTCCCTATATGGACAGCACAACCTATATGCATATCGGCAGCGTAATGTCCAACCTGTTCGCTCGCAGCGGAGATGCCTATCCGCATAGCCCCGCTCTCTGACAACCTGGTGTTGGAAAAACGGATATTAACGAGATCTGCTGGCGGACAAACGCATCGCCGGGATTGTGCTGGTGCCGACCGACAGGGATCCCAAGCGATATAAAGCGCTGCTGAGCTCGAATATGCCAATGTCTGTCTCAACCGTACCATCAATTCGGAAAATGTCAGCAGCGTGCTGTTTGAGAACATCAGCGCGCTGTATAAAGGAACGATGCATTTAATCCCTGTAACGGCCATAAGCGAATCTGCATTCTCATCGGTAACTGCCGTCGCGTTTCGAGAGACTGATTGGTTATAAAGAGGCACTTTACTGCGGCAAAACATTCATATGCATGAATCGCTTGTGTTTAAGTGCGAGGCATGACAACGATATCAGCAAAAACTCATCGACCTTTTAAGCTCTCATCCTCCAAGCACTTCATCAGAGCAGCCAGCTGTCTTACTTTCAGTTTCGTCGAATAGTCTCACGTGCAGCTCGACCTCGCATATCCAGAAGACTTTTCAGTCGTCGATTTGTGAACATTGAGTGGAGCGAAGCCATCTGCCCTTCCCTCACAGTTCTCACCCCCCAAATTCCACCCGAATGGCGCAACTGATGCTGAGATGCTGCTCGTATGCTTTCGAAAAGCAAGAGACGGTCCACGATGAGACCGTGTACTCACCTGTCGAGCTCATAGTCCGTCCACAAAATCTATCGAGCTGGGGCCCAGATGGTCAGGGCATCAATCTCCCCGCGCAGATTCTGCTGACTGGCGAGGAGAGTAAAACGGCCAAAATCAGGTGGTTTCCGGATTACTGCTTTCATTATGGTGGAACGGAGTGGGCGAGACTCTATGAGCGCGCAATCCGAGAAACGCTCGCCAGATATGGTGTCGACATCGTTGCTGTCAACGAAGCCCGACAATCCGGAGCTGCAAATCATGCGGCTACAAAACCTGGCCACGAGGTGAACATAAATAAAGCTACTTACTGACAAGCAGATGATAGATATTTACAAGGCACTAGCAAAAAGAGACAAAAGTTGATCATGATTTGGCAACAGCCCGGCTGACTTCAATACCGGAACTTCGGCCCGTAACTTTCATCTCATTCTTTTTTCGGTATTGAAAACAGCCGGAACAGCGGACGCCTTCTCGAGATCTTTCCGCAGGGTAAGACGCCAATGCTTACGATTCGAATATGATAAACGTGGGTGAGCAAAACTTTTAGAAAGTACAGCAATATCCGAACTGGTGGCAAAAGAAAGCTTTTCCTGTATCGAAAATGCCTATCAAGCCGCCAAAGAACTGTTACAAAAGCATCCGGAAATCGAGGGGTTGTATGTGACTTGGGATAGACCGGCGCTCGAGGTGATTCGGGCGCTTAAAGACCTGGCCGCACAGATGTCTTGATTATCACTACCGATCTCGATTATGAGATTGCTTCTTACATGGCTCACGGTGAGTTTGTTCGCGGCATCTCCGCGCGCAAAGGCCCCACGAACTGGGAGCGGCGGCACTTGCCACTGCGCGTGCGTTGTTGGGCGAGACCAACTTCATTTACATTAGCGTCCAGCCCCAAAGCGTCACGCCGCTCAACCTGAGTAGGGCCTGGGTTGAGATCACTCATGAGGGCGTACCCATTTTTCGAACAATAAAATGAATCATTTCCGAGGCCTGCCCATCGTGCTTCACACGCGAAACGCAGCATGAATCCCTATATCTGCCTTTGGCATACAAAGGGACTCGGCCCGACCGTTTTTGACAGATTTGCAAAAACGATCCGGGCCAGGTTTTAAAACCTTTCGGCGCTCAGTTTTCTGTTTTTTCCTCAACGCCTTTTACACGGTTTCTTTCCGTTAAGCATGAGTGTCGGTGTCAGTTGGCCAGCTACCTGGCGACTTGACCCTTGCAAAGGTGTCGTCATCAAGTTTCATCGTGTCATCGTTGATAAATTCAAGATGTATTTCTTCTGCTTCTGCCAACTCATCGCACTGGAACCGCCGTACCATAGACCTTGGTGTGTGTCCGTCTACCACCTCATAGCGAAGGTTGACAAGATCCGACATAGAAATGTTTACTTCCTTCCCATCTTTGTCAAACAGTGTCGTCTGTTCCTGACGCATTGCCGTCTTTTTCAAGAAAATATATTTTGTAATATATTCTTTTCTGAAACGACTGCCATTCCCCCACAATCTTGGCAGCTTCTTTTTATCCTTTTCCCGCACCCGGCAGTGATCGCCAGCAACAACAGCAGCAACAACAAAAAATCCTTTCATCGCGCTTTTCTTCATCTGTTTCACTCCTCGCATCAAAGAGGAGTCGAAAAGTCCCGCCTACCGCCAGGTTTCGCTTACTATTGTTCCCCGTGTCAATCTTTCTGAGGCTGTCGCACACTTTGGCGTACAGTTCATCGGATCATGTCCGGCGGCTTTACCGCTTGGGCGTGATATTGTTCCACACCGCTGAAAGGCATGTGTGGCATATGTCTCACCTGCTCCTTCACTGCCTCCCCATCCGGGATGATCCCTTCGAAGCATCTGTCGATGACATTGATGGCCTCGAGGGCAGTGGTATCCGCACCATCATAGTGTCCGGTCAAAGGTCATATTCGCTGTGTCCATGGGCGCTTGAAACGCTGCTCGCAGGCAACCGAGCGGGAGAATTTCCCAACCGAGCGGGAGAATTTCCCACGAGATACTTGGAATCATATCCAGCGAATACTCCTTTTTAATCTTGAATAATATATTTTTTTTTCCTCTCCCGGGCAAGCACCACCTTCCGAAAACCGGGTTCTTTGACCGGCGGGGCAGCTGGGGAAATCTCGTCCGCGATATACAATTGCACTACCTGCACCCGCCATATCGCCGGTATTCTTCACCTTCACCGTCGCCGTCAACTCGCCCCCGCATCCAGATCAAATGTCGGAACTCAATTTCAAATCGGTGATGTCAAATTTTGTATATGAAAGTCCGTACCCGAACGGAAACAGCGGTTCCACATCCTTGAGGTCATAGTAAATACCCCACGAAGATACCCTCGCCGTAGTAGACCTCATCACATGCGCCAGGAAATTCCCGTATGACGGGCGATCCTTGCACCGCTTGGGAAAAGTCAGCGGCAGTTTTCCTGACAGGTTGACGTCACCGAACAGGATATCCGCCGCTGCACACCCCTGCATCCCTGGATAATACACCCACAGCAATGCATCTGCTTGGTCGATAAACTCTCCTGTTTCAACAGGGCCAGCGGAGTTAAGGATTAACACAACCGGTTTCCCCCGCATCCTTAGCTTGCCGAATGGCTGCAAGCGCCATCTGTTTTTCATCTTCCGGAGTTCAAGATCACTGTGTGGTCGGTACCCTCGGACGAACTTGACGCGATGGTAATAACCACCCATCTGCATCAGGTTGGAGCGTTCTGAAAGAGATATTATCCACCCCCACCTTTTGTGCTGCCTCTTCAACAAGGCTGGTTTTTGATCCGTCACAACAACGGCGCTGCCTTCGCCGCATGCCAAAAATCCGTCCGCACTTATCGCCGAAGAACTCACCTCGCACTCTTAGAGAGGCAGCAGCACCCGTTGTTCTTCAGCAGGGGTTATGCTACCTGCGGCTAAATCATATGCCGCCGCGATTGACTCCTCGCGCTTGAAGTCCTTAACCCGCTTTTACGCATTTCGATGATATCGACGACCGCACTAAGAGATATCGGTAGCACGCCCTCGTCCAGTACCTTCTCGCTGGAGCCGACCATCCGCCACCGCCTCCAGAATCGGCGATATGCAACTGGGGCCGGAGCATGTCGACATCGTTTCCCGCTTTGACACCTCAACGCGATACAGGCTTGCTAATCCGGACACAACGCGGCCGCCGCCGCTACTCCTTTTACGAGCACATCGGTCAGCAGCCATTTTGTTGTGCGCTTACGGCACCATTGATTGAGTTATGGCGCTCATTACTGACGTACACCTGCTGTACGCAGGCCTTGAATCCCGGCAGATAGATTTCATACAGAGCCCTTTCCGGAATGTGCTCATTGATGTCAAACCTCCGGTCTCCTGATTATTGGCCCGCAAATGCTTCATTCCGGCTTAGCGCCTGATCACGCCGCACGATCTCCGGCGCAAGGCTGCGGGTAAAGAAACGGATCCTCACTGAAGCTCTCAAATAGCCTACCATTGCGGGATAAGCGCTAGAATGACTACCATTTGGGCTGCAATTACAATATCGATGTGGTATGCCGCGGCCTCCTTGCCTACCGCTTCACCGATTCGATAAACCAAGCCCGATCCCAAGACGCCCCCAGTGCCATGCCAACCAGGAAGCCTGCTCGGAAGTTTGCCGTTTGTGAGCATATTTTTTATCTGTGTATTCGACTATCTTTTTAGCTTCCGGCTGAAAGATTCGCCGCTCGGTGGCCCTTTTCCGTCACCTCTGTGACTGCAGCCAACCCTCGTTAATGAACATTCCCTCAGAACCCTCCATGTATCCGCGCCTCTATACCGGGGTTTTCAGCGAGTTGATTTTGAGTATACGCCTCATATAATACTGATTTAGGTTATGCCAATTCATCAAATTTGACAATAGCTGGGATGAAACTTTTCGGAAGGCATTGACATGGCCTGATTTTCAAGTGATCAGCAGTGCCTTCTCTCAAACTGTAGGTACAATCCATTGCCAATCGATTTTATCCGTTAAATAAGCTCTCATTTTTTCTCCCATATCTCAAACTGTGGATATAATTTATTCTGTTTTACCCACAAACACTCCAAGACCTGCTCGCAAAAAGGCGTCCTCATGCTGCGAGAGCAGATTCTCAGATCTGCCCCCGCAGCTGCCATCGAACATATCTAGTTGGAAGAGTCGACAGCGAACTCCTTAGTTACGTCCTCCTTGAGCTTTACGCATAGTCCACGCTTCAAACCTCCTGGTTAGAAGAGAAACACAAAATTGTCAGCAGGAAGAATCCTGTCACAATCGACCGCGCCGTAGCGGATAGTCCGCAGGAGACCAATCCAGTGCTCAGCATCCGCATTGTAAAGGTACCAATCAGTAGTCCGTAGTGAACCCACAGTATTTACTCAAAAAGAGAGCAATATATACTCCCATCATTGGATCAAAAATCAGGGAAATTGAGTTCATCGATGAGGCAACATACAAGCGTACATTCATAGACATCGTTATGATAGCGGCCATGCCTAGAAATGTTCCACCTAATAGGAAGGACAGAAACTTTACTCCCGATAGGTCTACGCTGCACTTTGTATGCGATTGGCTGGTTTGCACCGATCATCGGATGTTGAACACCAGCAAGAAGTTCGCACACAGCGCAGTAGATGACGTACATAATAAGAAGAGATGAAGAGAGCAGGGGTTGGCGAGCAAGATGTCTTTCTGTGCGATCGGGCCGCAGCCTGTCTCCACAATCCAGACGTGGAAAAGACTCGTACACGATGATAGACTTTAATCCGGCGGGGCACCAGCGACGGGATTTTCATCCGGTTGTACAAACTGCGAAAACGCCGTCAACAACCAATGCAATCAGCATTGCGCTGACTTTTCAACACAATACCCCTGTCTTAGTCACCTGGCCCATTCATCCCTGACCATTGCTGCGGCAACGGCCCCCGCGGAAAATCCCACATGCCCATAATCATGGGCATCGACATAACCATAGCGATAAGCATCGAACGACTGTCGTTCGCAAAACGGTGACAATGACACCCAACTGCCGAACTCACCTACTGTTATCTGCAGTGAAGATCAGATACACAGCAACCGGCATGATTAGCGCTGACCGCGTTTTGAGGATTTTGATTGCATTTTTCAATCATGTCCCCTCTAACGAACCAACGATTCCACAACATTCCAATATCCAGATTACCGTGTCTTTCCAGCAAGATCCTCCATCATTGTAGTTGTCGCAACACGACTGCAGCAGCGCCAGTTCCTCGTCGGTCTTCCGCATTGTAAACAGCACTGATCCAGCAGGTTCATCGCCGGTATAGGCGGGGATGATCCCTCCATATACTTTATGTAGTTTTCGTAGTCCTCGGCGCTCTTGATGTACATATAGGGTCTGTGCATGGTGGTCGAGGAAGATCAGCGCATTTTTATGCCCGGCCAGTCCATTAATAAACCAAACGAAACCGAGGCTGCGCAGTTGGATACCGACCGCCAGCCGCATACGCATGCCGTCCTTCAATTGATCGTACACGCCCTCTTGGATATCTACGCATGCATATTATTTAAAGTCTTGTCCATCCCAGCCGCATAGATTGCCGCAGGGATTGCTGTATCGCCTCCCCGTCGACATCAGGCCATCGATGTCCGGATATGCCGCGAGGACTTGAACACCCGCTGCAAACGGACTCCCGCCAAGAAGGTTGCCAGTTCCATATCGGATGTTCATCGAGGAACCGGATCAATTCCACGCACACGCTCGTCGCGGCATACGTTCATTCCAGCTGTGGGGGGCGAGGTGCGCGATGTAGCGGCAACCTGCGTCGTACATGCCCTGGCGCCATATCGTAGCCCGCCTGCTCATCGACCATAGATGTTGCCGCAGTAATACTCCGACGCGCACGCCATCTGGATGATATCCTCGTCAACAATCTCAGAGCACACTGAGGCCCAGTAGATTCCCTTTGGAATCAAAGTATTCCCACCGTAGCGCCGGTGCGGTGAATAATGATTTCACCCGTCGCAGCCCGCCTGTCTGAGATTCTCATACGCAGCCTGCCACTCTGGAGAGTCGCCAGAAAAACCTCTCCGTATACCATATCTGCAGCCAAACCCGCCGCTGTATAATCGAGCACTCTGGTAGGCTGCCCGGGACAGCGTCCGGGGCGGTGTGTGCGTGAAGCCGATTTTGAGGTCGGCGCGTCTGTCACGTCGGCATGCTTGCTCTGAACTGTAGCGCGACATACTCTCGCCTGTGCTCAACTCTGACTGATCAAGAGTTTCAGCCGCTTGGGGTGTTCTTGTGAGCAGGCCGTGAACAGCGTTGTTCCCAGGCACATTGCCATTAGCAATCCAATAATTCTTCTTTTTCATTTCTTTTTCCTCCTGTTTTCTTTTAATTGTTAAGGGTATTATACAGCCCTCAGAGCACCAATTTGTCTTTGCTTTTATCATATAGGTGAAGCGCCACTACAATCAGAAACAGCACGCCCCTTTGCCAAAGTTGCCCCACTCAGGGTTGAGGCCCATGGGATGAGTCCATTGGTCAGTATAGTCACCATCAGTGCACCGACGATCGCCGCTGGCAGCCCGCGCGCCTTGCACCTCCGGCCAGAGGAACCCGCCAGAACAATTGCAACCATGACGTTGATCTGCACCGGTCCCGCTGGCCGCATTCACTAGGCCGTTGCGCAGTAGCGTGAAAAGGCTGCGATTCCGATGCAGATCCCCAACATCACAAAACTCAGCCAGAGCACCAGTCCCTCCTGACACCAGAAAGTACGGCCGCGGTCTGGTTCGAGCCGAGTGCCTTCAAATCCCTTGCCCAAGCGTATTGTTAAACAGTACGTATCCCAGTAGGATGACTAGAATCATCACAGGGATTTTGACTCCAATCGCGTTGAGATACGAGGATTCGCTGTATGCAATATACACGTCGTTTTTTCCACAATGAGTGTCACAAATGCCGGTCCAGATATACATGTTGCACAGCGATGCGACAAAGATGGGAACTCTCGGAACATCACGTGCACGATTGCAGAAAAAGGCTGCACAGCGCGGCCATCAGAACACAGGCTATCGCTGCTACGCCAATAGGGAGATCAGTATCACGGATGATCATGGCCGCACCCAGCTGGGAAAAAGGCCAGCACACCGCCGATGCTCATATCCATTGATCCAGAGGCGTATACAAACGCTGCCCCGACGGAAATATGTAATAACAAGTGTAAAGCACTGATTAACGAAACGCACCGAAAAGCTTTGAATCATCCAAAAATTTTTCCGTCTGTCGTCAGTGAATCTCATGATCTTTAGAAACACTGCGTTCTTCATAATCAGCATTCTGTCGCTCCTTACCGATGAGTTCCATCAGCTCCTCGGATATCATGACGATAGATACCCTGTCTTTCAGCTCATGAATCAGCTTATACATCGCCACCTTCCGCCGATGTCGATCCCTCGTGTGGGGACAGTCCATGATAAAGATGTCGCAATCCACCCCCAACCATTTCATAAAGGCGACTTTTGCTTGTTTCCACCCGAGGCTCAAGAGCAAATTGCTTGCCAGAGATACACTTGATGCTCATCGTCTTGATTTGCTCGTCCGCAAACTTCTTTTTCACTTTGCCCGTAATGAAAATGCCCTTTTTGATTCGGTCCAGAGCAGGGAGGACAATGTTGTTCCTTGTATGCTCGCCTCGAGAGAGATAGATTCTTTGTCCCGATCTTTAGAGATATATCCCATACGATGCCTGATTGCCGTGATTGGGCTGGTGATCCGGCTCCCCGTTTTTATATGGACAATTTGCCCAGTCGCCATTTTGTCAACGCCGAACATCATTCGTCCGATTTCGTGCATCCCGCTGTTTGCCAGACCGCCGATTCAAAGAATCTCCCCGCGTGCAATTGGCAGTTAAAATTCTTGATATATCCGTCCCACAGATGTGACGTGGTTCGCCTCTAGGACCACCTCATCTGAAAAGCTACCGTCGTAATCTCCCCGGTAATAGGCGCCGCAAATATAACGCCTGCATAACATCCTGCATAAAAGCGAAGGGCGGCCGCGTTTTGCGGTCGCCCTTCTTGTTGTCTTATTCCACGATCAGTTCCCCAGCAATCAGCTGCTGCGTCGTGTGCATCTGATTGATCAGGTCCTCGGCAGCGCCCTGAATCATGGCGTTAATGTCCAGCTTCGCCGCCTCCAGCAGCTGCACAGTAGGCTCTGCCAGCTTCTCTCTGGTCATGCGCAAAAGATCGGCTTTCAGTGTCCTGATCTGGTCCTCGGTCAGCTTGCCGTCAGCTGCCGCCGCCTTCATCGCTTCGACGGTGGTCTGCTGCAATTCGCCGACCGTTGTCTGTGCTGCCTGCGTCACCTGGCCGATGGCCGCCTTGATGTTTGCCAGCTTGTTGTTCTGGCCGATCTTAGCGGTCGCCCATGCGCCCGCCAGGCCGATGGCCGCGATGGCAGCCTTCGCCAGAATGTCCAGGCCGACGTTCACCAGCTCCAGAACGATGGGGTCGGTGGTGCCCGTTTCGGTGGTCTGTGCGCACGCTGCAAGCGACATGCAGAGCGTCACCAGCATTGCCAAAATGAGCATTGCTTTCAGGGCCTTTTTGGTGGTGTTTTTCATGGTGTTTTTCCTCCTTATTTTACCGCCTGAATGGCGGGTTTTTATGATCACTTTTCGGGGGGTGTTTGCGTCGTGGTAAAGCGACGCAATAATCACAGCTTTCAGTGTCTCGTGGCGCAGATTCAGATCGGTGGGGTTGATGTCCGCAGGGGTGCCGCCGTTGACGGCTCCAGCGTCCAGTAGTGCCTTCGCCTGCTCCTGCCAGTAGGCGGGCACGTCTTTCAGGTCCGCATAGGTGGGGTTGTCTTCTGCGATCACTTCACGGATCAGCTGCTTCAGTTCGGCCTTGGTCATGCTGTCGATGTTCTCCTTTCCGTAGTCCGGGGCCGCATAGCCCACAATGTAGGTGTCGTTCAGATCGTACTGGCGGCGCTTTACGGCGTCGCTGGTGTTGCCTTCAATGGTGTGGAGAACGCCGTCCTTCACATACTCCACAAGGCCCGTGTGGGTGCTTTCTGCGGTGGATTTCTTATCCTTAAAGAAGACGATGTCGGCAGGCAGCGGGGTGTATGTGCCGCCACAGGCCGCCGAAGGATGGAAGACGCCCTGTGCCTTAAAGAAGGCCATGCCGGTGCTGCATCCGCAGTAGGGCTTCACAATGTCGCGGGCGACGCCTGCCAGATAATTGACAACGTAGCTCACCCACATGGCGCACCACGCCGCGTCAAGCGGCAGGCCCCATGTTTTCAGGACCTCCGTGTTGTACCACTGGATATACTTGTCGTCGCCGGTCGGCTCGCACACGCCCAGCTCGCCGATGGCCTTCTGGACGATCTTCTTGCGGGTGTCGTTCACATCAGGCGTTTCCGCGGGCTGTGTGGGCTTCTCCGGCTCCTTTGCGGGCTGTGCAGCCTCCTTGTGCCCGTTCAGCCCTGCGCGCTTGATAATGGCCGCATAGTCCTTGTACGCGATGTCCAGATCGACGCGCCCGTTGATGCCTGCAATGCTGCCAGAGCTGCTGCGCTGCCACATGCCGAAGCTGTAGGCCGTCGTCGGCTGGCTGGCCCACTGTGCCAGCCACAGGTCGAAGCCTTTCAGGTCGTCCATGTTCAGCATGTTCTTGCACCAGTTGGTGTTGCAGTAGAACGACGCATAATAGCCCGCAGCTTCGATGGTCGTGCAGAAGGCCGTCACCATAGCGGTCAGCACATCGCGCCCCAGCCCTGCCTGCTTGCTATCCTCCAGATCGTAGGCGATGGGGTACAGGATGCGGCCCTTATACGGGGCGATCTGCTCCACTACCCACGCCGCCTCCTTGGCGGCCGCCTGGGCGCTTTTTGCGTAGCTATAGAAGTAGATGCCCACCTCTACGCCCGCGGCCAGTGCGCCCTCCACGTTGGCCTTGAAATAGGTGTCCATTTTGCAGTCGTTGCCCTGGCTGCTGCCATAGCCGACGCGGATCATGGCGAACACGATGCCGCTTGCCTTGACTTTCTTCCAGTCGATCTTGCCCTGCCATACAGACACGTCGATGCCTTTAATGTTCATGCTTTCCTCCTTACTCCGCCAGCTGGTAGAAGTCCCCGATCAGAGCGGGCGGGCGGTAACTGTCCGCTTTGAAGAATTGTCGAAGCACTTCGTAGGTCTTGCCGTAGTCGCTGAATCTGTCGCCGACGTTGAAGGTGTGGCCGTCCTCCAGATCGGCCCAGCGCGGCACAGTATCATCGCCGCCGTCTCCGTCGTCGCTGCCCTCGACCAGCTTGTACTCAGACGGCACCAGATGCGGATAATGCGGCTCGTAGAGCGTGACGCCCTGCTCGTGGATCGGCGTGTAGACCTTGCCGTCCTGCGGGTCTCTGCGCTTCGCACCATAGGGGACCAACTCGCCCCACACGAAGTCCAGCACGGTGCCGTCCTCCGGCTCTGTGCGAAGCAGGCGGAACAGCGTCCTGGCCGCCGTACTGCCGGGTAGAAGGTCGCTGCGCTTGTGGTGTTGCTGCGTGGTGATGTAAAGGTCGCCGTTGCTGCCGACTACGGCTTCGTTGCGGAAGATCGGGTCGCCGTCGTCGATCTCAGACCAGACGCGTGCGCCGCTTGTGACAGTGATCGCGCGCAGTTCCGTGTCTGTGTAGTCGCCCGCGTCCTTATCTCCGGCGCGAAGCAGCGCCGCCTTTGCGCGTTCGACATGGACCGCAGGAAGGCCGGTCAGGCCGCCTGCGATCAGCGCGTCGTGGGCGGCTAAAATTGCCGCCCACAGATGCAGCTGCTGCTGCGCTTCTTCCTGCTTGTTCAGTTCTCTGGCTGCTGTCAAATTCATGCTTTTCCCTCCTTACAGGTAAGAGCCGCTTACGCCGTATAGCGCGATGGTGTCGCTGGTGTTCGTCTTCGTCAGCTTCACGCGGACGCCCACGGCCCACTTCGTTGCCGTCTTCGTCTTATTCGTGAACAGGTGCTTGCGGCCAGGGGTGACGGTCTCCCACGTCGGGGTGGCGTCCTTCGCGTTGTTGCACGCCTCCACGGTCAAATTGTTCTCCGCGCCCAGGAAGCGCACGGAAATAAGAATCTTTTCGGCCATGGCGTCCGTCTCGATGGCGTCGCGCTGCACGCTGATCATCGTGATGCTGCGGGAGAAGGTCACGACGCGCGTCGCGCTGTTTCCTGCGCTGTCGGTGACGGTGATCGTCATGCTGTGTTCGCCAGCGGCCAGCGCCGCGAACTGTGCGGCCGTCAGGCCGAAGGTGTAGGTCTTCCCGCGCTCCGCGTCCTCAATAGTGCGCACCTCGCTGCCGTCCAGTGCCTCCACAATGGTCAGGGTGTCGCCGTCGTCCACATCGCCCACGGTGTAGGCTCTGGACGGGGGCGACGTCACCGCGCCCAGGTTGGCGTCGGCTCCGGAAACGGTCGGGTCGGCGTTGTGCGTTACGGTCTTTACCTGGCTCGTCGTGTAGGCGCTGTATGCGTCCTTGCTATCCTTCGCGCGGACGCGCCACTGCACGCTGTCCATCGCCGTGGTGATGCCGGTGTCGGTAAAGCTGGTATTGCTGCCGGTGTAGATCGTGGTCCATGCGTTCGTGTTGTTGCTCCAGCGGTCCAGCTGGTAGGTGATGGCGTCGCCTTCCGGATCGGTGGACGCCGCCCAGCTGATCGCTGCGTCTTTCCCGCTCTTTACGCTATCCGGCACGGTGATGCCAGGGGGCGTAGTCGGGGCCTGATTCCACTGAATCGTGTAGTAGCCTTCGGAGTCAGGCTCATCAGATACCAAGGTATCAGAGGACAGATTACAAAGCGCCAGGACGCCGACGTAGCCGTTGTACGCGACGCAGAGGTCCTCGCTGCCGCCCGAGGTGACGTCGCGAACGCGGTACGCGTAGCCTGCCAGAGTGCGGGGACCGCAGCCGCCAGAACCAGTTGGCCGCGCTGCTGGGGTTGCTGCTATAGTTGCTGTTTGCGATGGCCTGCGGCGTGCAGGTGCGCAGGCGGGAGCTGTTGTTGCTGTTGAACAGCGCCAGAAGCGATCCCTCGGCGATGCCGTTCTCAGAGCCGAGGCCCACTTCCTGCTTGGACGGCAGGAAGAAGTCGTCGGTCACGGTCTCGCTGCCGCCGCCGTCTGTCGTGGGCTTCGCCACGGTCAGCGTGGTCGGCAGGATCGCGGCCAGGAACTGCGGAGAAAAGCCGGTCTTGAAGCCCGCCTCGGTGTCATAGGGGTTGACGTTGTTCCAGACGTAGCTGGAGCCAGGCGCGCGGTCGTAGCTGTGCTGCGCCTGGTACCAGTTGGTGCCGGATTTGTTCAGCCACTGACGGAGATTCGCCAGGCTGTAGCGGTTGTTGCCGTAGCTCTGCCGGTTACTGTTGCCGCCGCTCTCCATTGCGTCGAACGGCTTCAAACACAGAATCTTTTCCGCAGCCAGCGTTGTGCTGTTCGCGGGATAGCCCGCGTGATTTTTGTCCGCGATCTGGAAGCCCACGGGGACGCCGTAATACTTCGACAGCGGGTCGCGTACCTTAGCACCCACGGCCAGAGTGTTGATCTTCTTGGACATGTTCGGGTCTCCTTTCAAATATTGATAGGAATTGCTGATCGTATTTCGCCACCAGCTGCCTGCAATCCCCGTGCAGGGCATGGGCGCGCCAGCTGGTGTAGCTCTCCGCGATCTTCTCGCGGTCGATCTCGCCGCGCTGGTAAAGCGCGGCATACTTTCGCAGTTTCCGCTTCATGCGGTCCCTGCTGGATTTGCGCACCTTGCGGATCACACGCCCGGCGTCGTCGATGTAGGTGTGGAAGCCCAGGAAGTCCAGACCGTTGCGCAGCGGGAAGATGTTTGTCTTTTTATTCAGCTCCAGCCCGCGCTCGGCCAGGTGCTGCCGGATCACCACCAGGGCCTCCTGCAGCCGTTCCTTGCTCTCGCAGATGATGTAGAAGTCGTCCATATATCGGCCGTAATACCGGAAGCGCAGCTGCTCTTTGCAGAGGTGATCCAGCTGATTCAGATATAGCAGCGCAAAGATTTGGGACGATTGATTCCCGATGGGGATGCCCAGCGGGTCCGGCGCGCTGTCAATGATCTGGTAGGCAAGCGTCAGACAGTCAGGATCGTGCAGATACTTCGCAACGTCCTTTTTCAACACGTCGGGCCGGATGGATTGGAAGTAGTGGCGGACGTCCGCTTTCAGTACCCAGCCGTCAGCAGAAAAGCCGTTTTTGCGGTAGTATTCACGCATGAAGTCGCGCAGCCGATTCAGCCCGAAGTGCGTGCCTTTGCCCACCTGGCTGCCGTAGTTGTCCAGGATGAAGGGCTTGGTCAGCGCGTCATACAGGACCTGATCACAGAAGGCGTGCTGGACGATTTTGTCCTTGAAGCTGTTCGTCTGGATCAGGCGGCGCTTCGGCTCGTAGACGTAGAACGCGCGATAGCCGCCCGGCCGGTAGGTCTTGGTCTGCAATTCTCGCTGGATCAGCGCGACGGCTTCCAGCGCCGACGCTTCCACCTTGGCGACGCTGTTCTTCCACCGCTTGCCGCGGCGCGCTTTCAGATACGCGTCGTACAGGTTTCCCCATTCACATATTTTTTCGTAGTCTTTGCCCATAGTGGTGAAGCACCGCTGGCAGCCCAGCGCCGCGCAGCTGCGTGGTGCCAGGCGTCGGTGCTATGTGTTTATCCTCCTTCCGTTGGATAGGATAGGCTTTCCTTTGATGATGGGCCTCTGCTTTCGCCGCACGGGCTACTCGGTCTCGGTAAATCCATCGAAGCGGCAGGACGCCGACGTTGCCGTTGTACGCGTTGTTGTTGTTCTCGCTGCCGTCCGTGTTGACGTTGCGAACGTTGTTCGCGTTGCCAGAGTTCGGGGACCGCAGCCGCCAGTTCCAGTGCATATAAAGCCTACCCTTTCGGTTTTGCGGGTCTCTATCTGAATCGCGCGGCGTCTTTCTTCCTCCAGGCCGCCGTCATGTACTTCACGTCCAGCACCCGCTTCGTCCAGAACTCGCAGGCGCGGTTGTCGATCTGCCCGTGGTTCTTTGCGATGTCCAGGAAGATCAGCAGCATCTTGCAGCCTGTCAGTGCAGACGTTTGCAGGTCGAAGCGCGCCATGCACAGGTTGGCGCGCCGTCGCGGGTCGGTTTCGATGGTGGGGTTGATCTCGTTTGCTTCCACGATGGCCTCCAGAACGTCCAGCGCCTTCTCGTCAATCCGGTTGGATAGCGTGAAGCGAAGCCGTTTGTCGAACTTCTTCGTCCGGCTCATGGTCTCGTCCACCAGGTCTCTGGCCTTCGTGATGATCGTCAGCTCCTGGTCTTTGCGCTCGCTCAATACAGGCACCTTCTTTCGCGGATAATAGCAACGGTTTCAGCCGTTGGCCCTTCGATTTCATACACGCCGCCGCCCAGGATGCGCACCTCCGCAGGTGCGCCGTCCGGCCCGGTCCCGCAGATGCGAAGCGGGCCGCCCTCGCAGGGGCAGGGCATAGCGATTTCAGTAATAAGGGATGCGATCAGGCAGCTGGCCTCGCTGTCGCTGCAGGCGATCCTGATCATGCGGAAATGTACTGGCCCGATTTGTTCCAGACGCCGTCCGCCACGGAGACGTTGGACAGCGCAGCGAAGTCCAGGGCGAAGTTGATGCCGCCCGGCATGTCTCCGCTGATCAGGTCCGTCAGCAGGTCGATGCTGTTCTGATAACTGTTCAGCAGCTCCTGCAGGCCCTGAATGTCCGCGATCACATGACTGTGCGTCACCAGGGCGTACTTCTCCAGCTCCTTGCGGCGGACCAGCCCTTCCGGACTGATCACGGCCGTAACGTTGGCGACATTGCTGACGATCATGCTGATCTCCATCGTCAGCAGCTTGCCGACCACATCTCCGGCCGCACGCATCTGCACGGGATCGTCCTGCATGGGGACGTAGCAATAGACCACATCGCCCTCGTCGGGATCAGACGCCAGCAGCGCAACTTCCTTGGCAAGAAACGCCGTTTCCACGTCGTTGGACAGCACCTGCAGTACGACCTTGACTTCGCCCGCCGCGGGGGTGCTGATGGCGACGATGGTCGCGTCCATAACGTAGGACGCCAGCGCCGTCATGCTGGCGGGTGGGGTCCCCGCGGGCAGGTCGCCGCTGCCGATCTGTGCGCCCGTGATGTTCAGGGTGCTGTTCGTTGCCAGGATTTTGCCCAGCAGCGCACGGCCCTTTTCGGTGATAACAGATCCTTCTGCCATGTTTTAGTCCTCCTTTGTTTTGATCTGCATTGTGATTTCCTCAAACAGCGCCACGCCGATGCCGAAGCGGCCCGCGGTGGCGAAGCTGTTCGTGTATGGCGGGATGGTCAGCGTGATGTCCTCCAGAAGCGTGGCCCCCGCATAGACCGTGCCGCCCGTCTTCACCGGCGTGCGGAAGTAAATCTCTTTTCCGACGCCCGCGGCCATGATCCGCTTGATGATCGGCGCAGTGTTTGCTGCATACGCGATATACTCCGGCGCGATGTCGGCTTCGTCCATGATCACGCGGCACTTCGCGGGGAACAGCTCGACGACCTCCACCTGCTCCGGATCAATGTCGAACAGCACACTGGTGGCCGTGATGATGGTGTCCACATCGCCGCCAGACAGCAGCGCCGTGACTTTTACCTTGATCATCAGGCGATAGAAGCGGTCGTCGGCTCCGTCTCTCCGGACGCCGAAGTTCCGGCCCATGCGGTCCAGCGTCGTGCCCTTGGCGTTGTCGATCCCACGCCAGACGGCGATCACCTGCAGCGTGTCTTCCACGCCCCACAGAGCGGACGCGAACAGCTGGAACAGCTTGCCGATCAGGCTGTCGGGGTCCTTCGTGTAGGCTCCGGTCAGCTTCTCCAGCATTTTAAGCACCAGAACGATCACGTCACGATCACCACCTTGTCCGTGCCGGTGATTGCCTTCTTCCTGGCGTCGATGGTGATGTTGTTCTTGCTCCAGGTCTTGCCGTCCGTGCTGACTTTCAGCGTATAGTCCACCACGCCCGGCGTGTTATTCACAGGGCACATCAGCCGGTTATAATAGACCGTCTCACCGATGGCGAGACCGCTTTCCGCGATGTCCCCGGCCGCGCTGCCGATGTACTCAACGATGGCAGCCTTCAATGCTGCATCGCCCGCGTAGGCGTCGGATGTCACCAGGTCGCTGATCTGCACATAGATCAGCACCGGCGTCGGGCGGGAGAACTTGATCGTCCGCAGCTTGCCGCTGGCGTCCAGCACCTGCGCTGATTGCCCGCCGTAGGTCTGGATGCCCGCAGCCTTCCGCGCGTGGATGGCCGCCGCTATATTGGCGTCGGTGCCGCCGTAGACGATGGCCTCGATGCTGTGCGGCGGCAGGCCGTCGCTGTCCGTCTCGTCCGTCTCGTTCTCCCACACGACAGCGGTGACGATGCCTGGCACCTCCAGCAGTTGTGCGCGGATGGCGTCTGTGTTGCTGCCGCCCGGCTTGTCCACGCTCGACAGGTATCGCTCGCGGAACTCCTGATCCGTTTCGCGGTTTCTGCCGCCCACGGTTGCCGCAGCGTTGGTGACGCTGATTGCAGCCGCCAGAGGTGTGACAACGGTGTCAATCGTCCCCGCGGCCACATTTCCGTCCGGTCCTGCCTCAAACGCCTGGATCGGCACAGTGGCCGTGCCGCTGCTGCCGATGGTCACGTCCTCCAGAGTTACGAAGCGTTGATTGTTGCGCGCCTGCACGATGAAGCCTGCGTAGATCGTCGCACCGGCGTCGCCGGTGATCGTGATGCTGCCGGTCGCTTTCTGCGCCGCCAGCACGCGGATGCCGATAAACGCGCCCAGACGGGCCAGGCTGACGCCCGCAGCTGTGTCGATGAAGCCGCTGTTGTAGACGTCCTCGGCCAGCTGCCAGGTCAGACCGGCAAACCACGCGAAGATGCGCAGGAAGATGCCCAGCGGGCTGCGAACGGACAGGTTGGCGGTGCTGCCGAACAGCTCCTTCGCCTTTACCTCGAAGGCGTCCAGCAGGTCCGCATAACTCGGCCGAAGGAATCCGCGTTCAGTTAATCCCCAGTTGTCGTTCACGCTTTCACCTCCAGACTGATGGGGGTCCCATCTTTCAGCCGTCCGGTGAAGGTTGCGGCGATGCTGCGGCCGCTGCGCGTCACGGTCAGGCTGTCGATGTATTGCACGTTGGTCTCCTGGAAGATCGCCGTGCGGAGGACGGTTTCAGCGTCGCCGTCACCGTCCCCGATGATTTGGTCATAGTCGGTGCCGTGGTCTGTGTCCAGGAACCACTCACCCTTGAAGGTCTCCAGCGTCAGTCGGACGCATTGGGCGACGGTTTCGGCGTCGCCGATCAGCTCCAGACTTCCGCTGTCGTCCAGTACCAGGTCTTGCGTCTCTTGGTCAATTTTCAGTGTGATGTTCTCCATTTGGCCTCCTTACTGCGGGCCGCCCGTCGTGCCGCCGCTGTCACCTTGGTGCGTGTGCGTCGTCATTTCAATACCGCCAGCCGACAGCGTGCCGGTCACGGTGACATTGCCGTTGATCTTCACACCATCAGCAGAAACGGCGATATAGGTGCCGCCAGCCGCCACCACGACGGCGTTGCCAGGCAGGCCGGTCGGGGCCTTTCCGTCCGGGCAGACGCCACCGACGAACAGCCCGTCCTCCGGCGCGTGATTGCGGGCCGTGTTCGGCTCCGCCTCCGCGCCGGTTTGAAGAACTGCATCGGCGTCGAAGTCCGACACGATTACCCAGCCGACGTCGCCGCGCTTGTACCACGGGCGGATCGTGAACTCGCCCGCACACAGGCAGGCGACGCGTAGCCCCATCAGCGGGGCCGCGCTGGCGTACTGGCCGTCGATGCTCTCTTTCACCAGCGGCTGCACGTCCACGGTCATTTTGTCAGGATAAAAAGCCAGGACCTTGACAGGCATGGAGACGCGGACGCCCGCCCTGTTCTTCTCGCTCTCAGCGGCGCGCAGGTCTGATTGTTTACTTCCGTAACTCATGCCGGTTTTACCTCCACGGTAGTTTTCCAGTTGCCGGACCGCGTTCCCTCATGGACGCCAGAGACCACCATGAAGGTGCCGTTGGTCTGGCTGTCGCGGATCACGATCTTGTCGGCGACGCCGATGTGATAATTCAGCAGACAGTCGCGGGACAGGTTGCCCTCGTCTTCTGCCTGCTGGCTGCGTGTCTTCTCCGTCGCCGTGGTCTTCGTGTTGATGTTCTGGCTCTCTGATGTCGATGCCGATTTCAGCAGGCCCGTCTGCGGCGTCAGCAGATAGCCGGTCGTGATCCCTTCCTCTGGCGGGTTTATGATGATCTGCCCGCAGCGGATCACCAGCCTGGACTTGCAGTCGCTGCAGGCGATCTCTGTCAGCACGTCTTTCAGCTTCCCGCGGCAGACGCGGCAGCCTGGGTAGTGCTTGTTCTCTGCCAGCTTCACCATCGCCACCTCCACGCCGAAGATGTTCAGCAGGTCGTCGATGATGTCCTTGGCGTACATTCCCGCCTTGTATGTCTTGTTGACATAGGTGCCCAGCCATTCCTCCAGGCAGTCGGCCGCCGTGATCTTGGTGATGATGTCCAGGTTTTCGTGCTGGTGGGAATAGTCCGCGATAGCGCCGACGAAGATGCAGCCGACGTCGCCCTTGTAGCCCGCGGTGATAATGACGGCGTCGCCTTTTTTCAGCGACGCCCTTTGTAGACGGAGACAGGTTGTAGACCTCCAGCTGGGCGGTCGATACCTTCGCGCGATCCTCGAACTGCACCTTGAAGGAAAAGTTCAGCCCGTCCAGCGTGTATTGATTGCCGCCCAGCGTCAGGGTGGCCTGTCTTAGCCACATGCGCATCAGCTCTCACCCCCTGGCCGGTCGAACAGATACAGGCGCACCTTCGTGCCGAAGTTGTCGTAGGTGATCGTGTCAATCTCGTCGCCAGTCGCACACAACGGGCAGATCACCGGCAGCGGGTAGCGTTCGTCGTTGAAGGCTTCAAACAGCGGCTTGCCGTAGCGAAGCACTTCGCCGTAGACCAGCGGCGTGTTGCCGCCGCTGTTGCTGATCTCCAGACTGACGGTGAAGAAGTCCGCCGCTTCGTTGTAGGCGAACGTCATGCGGTAGGTGCGGTCCGTCAGCTTCACCAGTAACGAACAGGGAACACGATCACTGTCAACGTCGATGAAGCGGATTTCCTGTCCGCTCTCAATCAATTTCACTTAATCGCCTCCCCTGTTGTACCCTGCATAGCTGGGGTTTGTCCGTCCCGTCGCCACAGACGGGTTTGTGTTCTTGCTGTTGAAGCTCGCCACATAGGCAGCATAATCGCTGCCCGTTGTCACCAGCCCGTTCTGCGTGGTGGACTTCGCAGACTTGGCAGCTGACGCCGCCACCGGCGCGCTGGCGTCCTGCTGGCTCATGGCTGGGGCCTGAATGTCAACGAACGCAGCCGACGTGATCGTGATCTGCTGGAAGCTCACGGCGAAGCCGAAGCCCGCAGCGTTGTCAGGGGTGCGGGTCCGTTTCAGGTTGATAATCAATAAATTGTTGAACGCCTCCGCGCCCCTGTAGGTCAGAAGGTCGCGGTTGCGCCACATCGCCTCCAGCGTCGCGTAGCCTGCGGCGGTGGAGACGATGCCGGTGATGGAGAACTTGATCGGGTCCAGAACGGCGTGGTCGGTGATTTTGCCGCCGCCCTCAATGGGGTTGCTTGTTACCTGGCTGGACATGGTGGAGGACTCGTTGGTGATGGTGCCCGTGCGGTCGAACACTACCGTCCCGCTGTCGCCGCTCAGAATATAAGACATTCGTCACCCCTCCTTACGCCAGAGACGCCTGTAGCGCCTCAATGTTCGTGTCCTCGTTCTGCATCTGCCGGTAGGCGTCGCGGCACATTTGCAGGAACCACGCCTTCGTCTGCTCCTTTTCCTCGTCGCTGGCGTTGCCGGACATGGTAACGCTGATCTGTGGGGCGAAGGTGACAGACTTGGAGTGGCGGGACGTGTTGATGATGTTCTCGGTCTGATCCGCGGGGATGATCTGGCTGCCGCTCGGCAGAATCGCCATTTCGCCGCCCTGCTCGTTGATACGGGTCAGGCCGCCGCCGAAGTCGTTCGTGCCGCTGGCGTGGCCCTGCACGGGTGTCGAAGTAACGCCGCCCGTGCTGATCGTGATGCTGCCCACGCTGTTGATGGCGTTTTTCAGCTTTTGCAGCTCCGTGATCGTCGCCGACACAGCGCTGGCTGCCGCCGTCTTCATGCGGTCCCACGCGCTTTCCGCCTGCGCCGCCATAGCGCCGTAGGTGTCGTTCGCGCTGGTGCCGATTTCCTCCAGGCCGCTGGTCGCCGTCTCTTTGGCGGCTCCCCAGCTTTCCTCGGCCATGATCGGGGCGGTGTCCATCGCGGACTGGATCGCGCCGGTGTAGGCGCTGGTGTCCGGAATTTCAACCGCAGGCATTTCTATCGTGCCGATGTCCGGAATGGACGACGCCACGCTGTTGGTACTCTCGGCCAGGTCCTCCATGCCGCCCTGCGCTTCCTTTGCGCCGCCGAACAGTTTGTCGAAGAAGTTCACCACAGCGCCCACGCCGTCAGCTACCCAGCCGATGATCGTGCCGATCACATCGGCGACGACGGTCAGTATCTGGCCGATCACCTGTAGGATCGGGGCGATGGCTTGCAGCAGCGGGGCCACGACGCCCAGCAGCTGCGCGATGGGCGGCAGGATCCCCGACGCAATCGCGGAAATGATCGGCATGAGCGGGGCCAGGATGTCATTGCACACGACGTTCAGGATCGTGGTCAATGGGGGCAGCAGCGCACCCACCAGCATGGACAGGATCGACGCCAGCGGGGGCAGCAGCGTCGCAGCCAGATTTCCGATCACAGGGATCAGCGGCTGCATCACTTGGAAGATCAGCGCCAGCGCGTCGCAGAACACAGGCAGCAGCTGGCTGCCCAGCTGCACCAGGATCGGGATCGCCTGCGACAGACCGTCCGCCAGCAGGTCCACCAGCTGCATGAGCATCGGCTCAATGGTGGGCCAGCTGTCGATGATCGTGTTGAAGAAGGTCGTCAGCACGGGGGTGAACTTCGCACCAGCATCGGCCAGGAAGTCCGCCCATATACCCTTGACGCCCTTGACGCTGTTGGTGTAAGAACCTGCTGTGCGGGTGACGTCCTGCTGCGCGTCGCCGGTCTGCGCCAGGATCGCGTTCCAGCGGACCTGCACCTTCGTGGCTTCGTCCAGCGTGTTGAACTCGTCAGTGATCCCCATCTGGAGCATGGACTGTTTGATGGCCGTGTCGTTCAGGACGATGCCCATGCTTTTCAGGCCCTCGGTCTCGCCCATCAAGCCGCTGCGCAGCTTGTTGAAGGCGTCCTCGTCGGCCAGATTGTTGAAGCTGGCAAGGTCATAAGACAGGCTGGTCATCATTTCCGACATGACGGAGGCGTCCTCCGCACCCATGCCGATGCCCGTGAAGATTGCGCCACTGTCGGCCAGGAAGCCCTTCACTTCGTTTTTGCTGCGGTGTGCAGCAGCTGCGAAGTTCTCAGCCCAGCTGTTCGTAGCGTCCGCAGCGCCTTTGAATACGGTCTCAAACTTGGAGTTTGTTTCCTCCGCATTGGCCGCAGCGTCGATGGCTGTGCTGCAGAACTCTTTGATCGCTTCGACGCCTTTCTTGATGATGGCAAGACCCGCGGCAGCTGCCGCCACCTTTTTCAGAACGCCGACCAGGTTTTCACCCGCGCCCGCGCCCTTCTTGCCCATATCATCCAGCCTGCGGCCGGTGTCGTCCGCCTGGGTGCCCAGGCCCCTGGCGTCTTCCTCCGCGCCGTTCAGGGCCTTGCCCAGCGTGGCCTTGATGGTCTGGATCGGGTGCTTGAAGGCGTTCCCGATGTCTGTCGCCACGCTTTTGGTCGCCGCCCCCATGCCCTTTGAATTTCGCCTGAACATTGGAGACAGCGGCCCCCAGGCCGGTGCGCAGCGTCTTCGCAAGGCTGTCGCCCTGCTTGATGCTCTCCAGCATGGCGCTGCGCACGCTGGTGCCCATTTTCGTGCCCGCGCCGGACACGTTGTTAAAAGCAGCGGTGGCGCGGGTGCCGACGTCGGTCAGGCTGGTGCCGATCTGCTCCAGCTTGTCGGCGGTCTGCTCGGCTTCTTCCTGCGCCTTCCGCTGCTTTTCGTTTAATTCGTCCAGGGGTGCGGTGTCTGTTTCAAACTGCACCCCGAAGGATAGGCTGCGGCTGTCTGCCATAACACCCCTCCTATTCTTTCTGCTGTTGTTCTTTCAGCTGCTGGACAAACATCTTCTTGGCGGCGATGCACTCGTAATACTCGGCCATGTCCATGGATTTCAGGTCCCTGTACGTCAGGCCGTCGCCGTCGAAAAGCATAAACCAGAACTGTTTATTTCTTGTCGCCCGCCGCTGCGCTGCTTCCGGACTTCTTTCCCGGTCGAAGAAAGCGTTCGATCTCGCGGATCAGCAGCTCCGGCGTTTCGATGTCCTCGTTTTCCTCGAACGCTTTCAGGCCCTTGCTTGCCACATTGGCCGGGGATGTGACGACGTTCTTGAACATGATGTCCATATAGCGCGCCGTGTCGCGGCTGCCGCTGCCGGTCATGCCGCATTTGTCGTTCTGCTCGAAGTACCACTGTGGGGAAACGCTCTGCAATTCGTAGTCGGTCCCCAGCACATTAACTGTCTCGTGTCTTGCCATTTTGAATCTAAACCACCTTTCTGGAATGTTCGGAGGGCATGTCACCATGCCCTCCGCGTTGTATTTCGGTAAACGCCCCCGCAGCTGCGGGGTGCCGCGCTTGCGGCCCATCAGTCTCTGAACACCATCGTCGGGACGTAGATAGAGACCTCAATGGAGCCGCTGTCGTCGCCGCCCTCGAACTTCGGGACTTTCAGGATGCGGCAGTCCTGATGGCTGATGATGAAGCCGCCGTCGTCGTTCGCGTTGCGCAGCGTAACAGCCACCTGCGCACGATCCTGCGCCAGACGGCGCAGGCGGACCAGCGACGCGCTGGAGCCGAACAGGGTAAACTTGATCGTGCCGGACCTGTCAGCGTTCAGAGCGTACACGGTGTCGCCCTGGATGCCCGTTGTGGGGGTCACGGCGTCCTTGTTATGCTCCGCGCTGACTTTGCTGCCGTCAGCATAGCCGGTCACTTTTGCGCCAGCTACGATCAGGGAGATTTTCTCAGGATCAAATACCATGGGTTTTCCCTCCTTATTCGTTGGCCGTCACCAGTGCGACGGTCAGGGTGCCAGTAACTTTGACGCCGTGGACGCCGCCGCGGACGGTGGCTTCCCATTCAATCGGCGGGATCACGCGGTTGCGGGCCTGCTCGTCGGTGGCGTCGGCGCGCTTCGGGATCACGACATTGTAGCAGCCCTTGCCGTTCTGCTTCATAATGATGCCGTTGTCTACAGCATCATCAAGTGCCGCGATCACGACGCCAGCGATGACCGCGAAGCCGTCGTCGTCGTAGCCGATGTTCTCGGTGTCCACCAGTTCGTTCACCAGGCGCTTGCGCATGGTCTGCTTGATCTGCCAGCGGCCGATCACGGTGTCAATGAAGTCGCCGTCCGTGCAGATGCCCTCGCTCATATACTCGCGCCCGTGGCGTTCGATATACATGTTGTAGCGGCCTTCCAGCAGGTCTTCGCGGTCCGTGCCCTTCTCGTCGGTGACGGGGATGCCGTACAGCTCCTTCCACTTCCAGGTGACGCTGGTCGGATAGTTGGGGGCGACGCGGCCTACCCACGCCGCGGGGATGGACGTGTTGTCGGCGTCGTGATTGTAGCAGATCGCGGTCTGCTTGTTTGCCTTCATGGCGGTGTTGATCAGGGACTTGGTCTTGGTCTGCGCGATCAGCAGCTTCTCAGATTCCACCATGCCGGACTCCAGCTGTGCCAGGGTCAGGACCGTCGCGCTGGCCCAGGTGGACAGCGCCGTGATGATTGTGTCAGTAGCTCCGGCAGGGATCAGGAAGTACCAGTCGTCGTTGGTCTCGCGCAGAGTGTCCAGCGCGTCGGTGACGGCCTTCGCCGCAGAATCGGACGCCAGGCCGAAGATCGCCACCTTCTTGGTGCGGCCGGGGCAGTTCTCGACCTTGATCTGGTCGAACAGCTTCTGCGCAGCCGCCAGCGTGGGGGACGAAGCGGTGGTGAAGTCCTTCGCCACGTCCTCGGCCTTGTTGTACTCCTTATAGGCAAAAGCGCCTTCAAAGGACAGGATCAGCGGCAGAAGGGTTTCCTTCTCTTTGGATGCGGTGTCCAGGCTGATATAAACAATAATGTCCTGCAAGGTTATTCCTCCTTTGTGAATGTGATGGGCGGCTTGCTGATGGCAGGCACCGCCCGTTTGTCTTCGCGCTCATAGCGGAAAAGCACGTCGAAGCCGTAGCGCCGGTCGGTTTCGTCGGTATCGAAGGCGCTGCGGCTCTGGGTGTTCTCCACCCGGATCACTACCACGCCCTGGGCGGCCAGCAGCTGACGCCCCGCGAACAGGAAGAAGCCCTGCGCGCGGTCCGCCAGCTCCAGTGCCTCGTCGTCGCCGCTGATCGGGCCGTCCTTGCCTTGCCGGTTAAAGCTGCACGCGGTAAAGCTGAATGTGGCCTCCGCGTGTTCGCGCCGGTATTTTGTCAGCGTGCCGCCGTCCGCTGCGGCGGTGGCGATATTTGCAGCGCCTGGGATGTGCTGCTGCACGCTCTGGTAGTAGATCAGGGGGTAGTCGGCCTCCGGTGCCGTTTGATCCGACAGCACCACCTTCGGCCCCGCCAGATATGTGTGCAGCTGTTTGACAATGATGTTGCGCAGTTCGCGTTGCGTCATTTCGATGCAGCCTCCCCCTTGCGGTCGGCCACGAAGCGGCGCAGCGGGTGGATCACGCCGTGATCCAGATCGCCGCGCACGGTGTAGGTCGCGCCGTCCTGCGGATCGTAGACCTGCCCGCCGATGCGCAGCACATGGCCGTTTGTGTAAATCTTCCGGCTGTTTGCCGTATAGGTGCCCTCTGCAGCCGTTTTCCAGTCGTCCTCCGACACAGGCAGCACGCAGCCCCTCGAAGTCGATGCGCTCCGGTGTCCCTGGTACCCACTGTCCGCCGTTCTCGGCGTCGTAGGTCGGGGCAGGGGCGCGTATCTCCGTCAGGGTGTGCAGGATGCCGCGCGGCAGGCGGGCTGCCCGAAGCGTCTGTTCATAGTCCTGTCACCTCGTAGGTTATACTGTCGCGCAGCCGTCCGGTCTGGACCAGCGGGGCGGTTTTCCCCGGCGCACTTGCCAGCGTCAGGCTGCTTTTCGGCGGCTGCACGGTGCGCATGTATCGCTTCACGATTGCCACGGCAGCGGTGCCGATGTTGTGGCAAGCCTGATCGGCGGTCAGCTCGCCCAGAATCAGGCGGCGCACGGCGTTCTCGCACGCCTTCGCCAGCACATCCTTGTTTCCGTCGTAGCTGGCGCGGATGAAGGAACGCTCCGGAATTGTCACGGACGGCAGCAGCAGGAACAGGAAGTCCAGCTGGTCTCCCTTCTTGCCCTTCTTCCGACAGATGAAGCGATTCTCGCCGTTGTCCAGAAAAAAAGCGCCCTCGACGTCGCGTGGGCTTTTGCCCTTCATGTCCGGCCGCAGCGGGATCGCCAGATTCTTGGCGTTCCGTGGGTGGATCGTTGCGCCGAACTCATGCACGGCAGCTATGCGAAGCAGTTCGCTGTCTGCGCTGCCCAGGATGCCGACATGTATTTCAGCACCGGCCAGCCGCGCCAGCTCCGCCTTCGTGCGCTCGTACCATGGCGTCCAGTCGTCGTGGGTCCGTGTGACTGAACTCATAGCCACACCCGCTTGTATTGATTGATGATGTCCTGCCAGCTCGATGGGGTCTCGTCGGACCATTCCCAGCGGACGTCGCTAATGGAGAAGGCTTTCAGGCCGCTGCTGCCGCCGCTCTCCAGCTTCCCGAAGATGTACTGCACCATTTCCTGTGCCAGCCCCTCCAGGTCTGCCGGAAGATCAGCAGGCGCTTCGTCGGTCGCCTCCCACGGCAGGATATAGCCCGCCGTGTAGCGCACGGTGATGTTCCGGCTGCCGGTCATGGCGTCGCCGGTCAGGCCGTGGGGGAAGCCGTAATAGGTCCAGCCGTCGTCCTTGTAGATCACACCGGCATTGCCGCGCACGGTGATGTCGTACAGGCCGGGGTCTATGATCTCCCCGGCCTGCTTGATTTCCTCCACCGCGACGATGGGGTAGTTCTCCACCAGCAGGTACTGGCTGCCGGTCCCTTTCACGCGTTCCGTGTAGGTACTCCTGCGCAGTTTCCTGCCCAGGGCGTTCTCAATAGAGGCAGATGCCCTGTTGATCAGCTGGATCAGCACGCCGTCCTGGCTGGTATCGGTCTCGTCGATGCCCAGCAGCTGCTTCAATGCTTCCAACGTGGTCAGCGCATTGGTGCGCAGCGTAGGCGTCCCCATGGCTTACTCCACCGGCTCCTGCGCAGGATCGCCCAGGGCGAGCGCGTAGGTGGCAGTCGCCGCAGGTGTGGTGCCGCCCGTAAAGCTGACGGTGCCCGTGATCTTGACGAAGCGCTTGCAGCCGGTCAGGTCGATGCCGATCTGTGCCTCGCCGCCCGCAACAGGGATGTCCATAGTGACAGCGCCGTCAGCATCCAGCAGGCCGCCGATCAGCGCCTGCTTGTCGCTTACTGCGGCGAAAGTGCCGCTGCTGGCGTCGCTCTCCGTCAGCACCAGCTTCAGCGCCGCAGCGGTGGGCGAACCGGTGGCCGCTGCCACTTTCAGGCCCAGCACCGCGCTGCCGAAGTTCTGGCGGTCAATGGCCGCGCCGCTGGTGTAGGGGCGTACGCGGCAGCTGTCAATCAGTTTCTTCTTCATGTCGTTGCCCTCCTTATTTCTCCGTCTGCATGTTCTTGCCGATCACGAAGGATTCCTCGTGGCGGATGCCGAAGTCATGCAGGTCGATGATGCGCAGGATCGTGCAGTCCTGATCCACAGCGCTGATGGTGTTGCCGTCCTCGTCGGTGACGGTGCCCTCGCGGAACATTTCGGATTCCATGCTGCCCTGACGGCCGATCATAAACTCGGAGAAGTTACCCAGCACCACGTTGGTGGGGCGGTTGCTGCCAGAGCCGTTGGGCAGCTGATTGCTGACGGCAAACTCGTGACCGTTCAGCTTGCCGTTGTCCATCTGCTCGCGGTACAGGTACAGGCCGGACGCCGCCTGGACGACATTGTAGAACGCCTCCCACGCGAAGCCGTTGAAGGCCCAGCCCAGCTTGCTGGTGTCGGCGTTGTTCTGCAGCAGCGTTGCCAGCATCTTGCCGGTCGTAGTCTCGTCGGGGGCCGCGTTCAGGTCGATGGTCGGGATGCCAGCCATATTGAACAGGCCCGTCGGCTCAAACTCGGTGCCCTTGCCCAGGAAGGCGGCACGGTCCATCGCCAGCGCCATGGCAGTGGTGGCGTCGTTCAGGATCAGCTGGTCCGCGCCGTATGCGTTGGAGCGGATCAGGTCGTTGCTGATCAACACCTTGCACATCAGCTTCTTGCTGGACATGCGGACATTGCCGAACTTGGCCTTGGACGCCTTGGCCTTGCGCAGCTCGCCGACATAGGACGCGCTGACGCCGCTGGTCATTTTCGGGATGTTGATGTTGCCGCGATCCATGGGCAGCTCCGTCGCGCCCAGGCGCAGGATGATGGCCTTGTCGCGCAGCAGGGGGATGATCTCGCTGGCGTAGACTTCGGGGACCAGGTAGCCGCCGTCAGTCGGGGCTGTGACAGACATGGCCTTGATCTGGCGCTCCAGGAAGCCGTCGCCGTACTCCTTGCGGGCGATGCTGGCCGCGATGTCGTAGTCCTTGTTCGCGCGCATCATGCACTTCTGGAAGCGCACCCAGCCGATGCCAGCAGGAAGGCCGGACTTTTCTTCCTTATCCGTGCGGCCGGTATTCATGTAGATGCCCGCATACTTGCGCTGCGCGGTGCCGCGGGCGGGGACAGCCTTGGCTTCCTTTGGCGGCAGGGGCAGCAGCCTTGGCTTCATCATCCTTGCCGTCGTCGTTCTTGGTCTCGTCGTCGGCGGGGTCGTCCTTGGTCTCGTCGTCAGCAGCGTCGGCGGCAGCTTTCAGCGCCTTGGTCGCGCCGCTCTCGGCGGCCTGCTCCAGCAGCTGCGCCAGCTGTTCCTCGGTCATGGTGACGGCCTGGCCTTCGGCTCCGGTCTCTTCCTTGACTTCCTTGGTGGCGGGGGTCTGCTCTTTTGCGGTTTTCATTTGCGTGTGTCCTCCTTTGTAGCTTTCAATTTTTGCTTCTGTGTTCGCGGGGTAGTTTACGATGCTGATCTCCAACAGGTCCACTTTGCGAAGGTGCCGGACGTTGTTGGTGTCTACGTCGTATTCCTGGGCGACGTAACCGATGGACATTTGATCAAGAACGCCGTCCTTGATCAGCTGGCGGTAGTCGCGGCCCATGGCGGTGTCGCTGATCTGGCCCTTGACAAACAGGCCCGTGGCGTCTTCCCCGCAGCTCCATCGATCTGCCCAGCGGCTCCTTGCGGTCGTCATGCTGCCCGAAGATCAGCACACCAGCCGCAGCCGTGCCGGTTGCAATGGATTCTGCGAACGCGCCCGGCTCCACAACGTCGTTGTCCAGGTCCACGACGCCGAAGACCGAAGCGTGGCCGGTGAAGATGCCCTGATCCGTTACGTTCTCTGCCTTGATTTGCAGCCGCTTCATTCTCAACCTTCGATCACCTCCTAAAGATCGCCGGGGATCATATCGCACCGGCAGTTGATGATCTCGCCCGGCGAGCCGGACGGATCGCCTGGATACATCAGCCCGTTCGGGAAGGGCTGGTCGATGGGGACGGTGACGCCGTTCTGGCTGCGGTGGCTGTCTCTGACGTCTTCGTCGCCCGCCGTGATCCACGTTTTTTTGTTGTGCAGCCGCCGTATTGCATCTGCGCGAAGCTGCCCGCCTGCATACTGGTGTGGGCTTCGCTGGTCGCAATGGCTGCGGCGCGTTCTGCCTGCATATCAGGCAGGTGCTGCTGGATGCGCTTCACCAGCTGGGCGGTGCTTTCGCCCGCCTCGATGCCGTCCGCCAGCGCGGAGGCGATCTTGTCGCGCGTCGTTTCATTGATGCCGCGCACCCGTTTCAGGCCCTGCTGGCGCAGGTAGTCCGTCAGGCGTGGGGCGCGCACGGCTGCGATGCCGAAGTTCTGCTCGATGGACTTCGCGCCGGTGTTGAACGCTTCCTCCCACACAGGATTCAGCGTCCGAAGAAGCGCCTCGTCCTGCTGATTCCAGTCGATCAGCTGATTCAGCGCGTCCATGGCCGCCGCTCTGATGGCCGTCACGTCGAACGTCAGGCCCTGGCCGCTGCTGATCCGCTGCCAGAAGTCCTCGCTGGCGTCCTTCCTGCCGCTCTCCATGGCGGCGGTGATCTCCGACAGCTGCGACGTGAAGAAGCGATTTACCGTCTGACGCGCTGCGCGTTCCTGCGTCAGCAGCGCCCGCATCCGGTCGCGGTGCGCGATCTGCTGGCGGCGTCTGCTGACGCCCTTGGCTCCAGTCAGCGTTTCAGGCGGCGTTCCGCTTGGGGGGAACAGATCTTCTGAAGGCGTCAGGCCGCCACTTTCGCGCATGGTCTGTGTCAATTCCTCCGGCTTCGTCGGGATGGAAGCATAGGGTACGAACAGGACCTGGCCCGCGCCGTTCGGCAGCGGATCGAAGCCGTTCTGCTCGCGCCATTCGTCCACCATGATGGCGCTGCCGGACAAACCGGCGTTGGACATTTGCAGCCGGAACTCGGTGTCCTCCGGCACGATGTCGTCATACTCCCACAGCAGGTCCTCGCCCCAGGCGGGCAGCAGCTGCGTGTTGATGGCGTCCTGTCGCGCCAGCAGGCGCGGCGTCAGGACGTTCTCTGCGTAGATGATCTTCGCCTGGGTCGCCGTGGCTCTGTTGCTGTTCTCGACGATGCCCAGGATTTCAGGCGGCACGCCGAAGTGGGCGTTCACTCCGTCGCGCAGGTCCTTGCGGCTCTGCGTGAAGTCCATTTCGCGCTGGCTGTCCACCAGCTTGTTGACGGTGACGTCACGGGGGATGATCCCCATCTTGTGCGCGTTGCCGACGCCGCGGTGCTGATCGTCCCAGGCCGCCTTGAAGCGGTTGTATTCGTCCTGCGTGATGCCTGGGGCCGACATAAGGACGGGCGGTGTGGCGTCGTTCCAGAAGAACTTCTTCGCCCACTTCGCCATGTACTCGTCGGTCTCGATCTCGTCGGCCACCGCCTCGGCGTCGCCCAGGCCGCGGCCGTAGGGGTCCAGCGGATTCAGCTGCCGCACCAGAAACACGTCTTCGATGGGGACGGTCATTTGCAGACCGTCGCGGCTGCGGATTATGTAGTAGGGGAAGTCCAGCCGCGGGATGTCGGTCATCCAGTGCGGCGGGATCGGCCACAGCTCGACGGGGTAGCCCGCTGCGTCGCGTTCGATGATGGCCGCGCCCTCGCCCTTGATCATCAGGTAGGTCTCGTGGACCTTCCACAATGCGCTGCGCGTCATAAACGGCAGCGGATTCGGGCGTGCCATGAAGTCCAGGAAGGGGTGGTCCGTGATCTCGTCCTTGTCGCCGTTGGCTGCTACCCTGAACAGCTTGCCGGGGACGTTCGACAGATCGGTGGCGATCTTCGTCACCGGCGACAGCCGCGGACTGCGGGCATAGGTCGCCAGGAACTCCTGCGTGTTCCGGTCAGGCGGCGACGTCATGCGGGACGTGAAGAACTGCTGCATCCGGTCAGGCCGCCCACTGATGGCAGCCTTGAACGCTTCTAAACGCCAGCCCATAGATCAGTACCCCCCCCCGCGATTTTCGTTAATCTTTCCTGTGCCTTTTCGGCGTGATACTTGTTCCGCTCGATACCCAGCCCGCCGAAGCCTTCCAGATACGCTGCGCATATCGTGGTGCCGCTTCCTGCGAACGGGTCGATGATCCTGCCGCCGTTCTCGCAGATGTGGACCAGCTGGCGCATGACGTCGAGCGGTTTTTCCGTCTGATGCGTCCGGACCTGCGCCGAAGGCGGCAGCCCTTGCAGCAGGCCAGGCATGTATTCGGCGTCGCGTTTGACGTCCAGCGGCCCGTTAGACGCCCACACGATGAACTCGCATTGCTGCTTCGGACGGTGCGGCTGCGGTCTGGCGTTCTTCTTGTCCCACGGGATCAGACCGCGGACTACCCAGCCGCCCCACTGGATCGCGTCATAAAGGGCGGGCAGCTGACGCCAGTCGATGAAGATCGCCGCCACGCCGCCCGGCTTCACCACCTTGCGGCAGAGTTCCAGCCAGTACGCCGTCCAGCTGGTCCAGGCGCGCTGATCCATGTTGTCGCCTTCAAAGGCGTGTTTCAGGTACTCGGCCTTCGCGCCGCTCTGGCTGTATTTCTCGGTCACGCTCTGCATCCGGTCGCCGCGGTACTGGCCGCCGCTGCTGTAGGGCGGGTCGGTGATCAGCGCGTCGAAGCTGTTCTCCGCCAGCGTTTGCAGCACCTCAATGCAATCAGCGTGCAGGATTTCACACCCACCAGATGTCAAGAGTACCCCTCCCTTCTCGTTCCTGAATTGTTTCGGCGATGCCGGTCGTAGCGTCCGGCGCGTCGTCGTGTTTGTTTTTGCCGGTCTTCTGGTAGCTCACCATCGCAGCATAGTAGCGCGGCCACCGCTGTGCCCAGTCGGAAGGGAACAGCAGGTGTTGCATGACGAAGGTCGCGCCGGTCATAATCCTGGCGTGCTTGTTCGCGCCCTGGTGGAACCACTCGATGTTCACGCTGCGCGTCTGGTACAGCTCCCACAGCAGCCGCTCCACGTTTCTGGCGAAGCCGCGGCCGCCGTTGTTGCTCTCGATCCGCGCCGTCTCGACGTGGTAGCTGTAGAGCTGCTCCGCCGTCTGCGGCTCTGTTTTCTCCATCGGCTCGTCCGTCATAATGACGTCCAGAATGTAGCCCTCGCCTTCATGGATGCCCGCGACGATGCTGCACAGATCGTCGCTGCCGGTGTCGGCCGTGTCGGTGTAGCTGATGATCGCGCCGAAGTCCAGCTTCCCCGCAGCGTCGCGCGGCAGCTGCTCATAGGTGCGGAACTCGCTGTAGAGCTTGCCCTTGATGTCCACCGGCTCCTGCTGGTAGTTGGCGTCCGCGATCTCCGCGCTGGTCAGGCGGCGCTTCTTCATGTAGGACTTCCACGACAGCAGATCGGGGCATAGCATCCGGCGTTCGCCTTCATCCAGACAGGCGCGGCGGCAGAAGACAAACCAGTCGCCGCCGTCCTCGCTTGCCAGCAGGCGGCCGCACAGGTCCTTCGTGGACCATCTGGTCATAACGATAATTTGCATCCCGCCTTCTTCGATACGGGACAGGAAGGTGTCGGTGTACCAGCTCCACTGTTCGTCCAGAACGCGGTCGTTAAACGCCTCCTGGTCGTTCTTGATCGGGTCGTCGATGATCCCCATCGAACAGCCGATGCCGGTGATCGTGCCGCCGAAGCCGGTCGCCAGGTAGTTGAAGAACTGGCCCTCCAGGCTCCACAGCTGTGCAGCCGCGTCGCCCTGCTTGACGCGCGTCGTCGGGAAGACGTCGTGGAAGATCGTCACCTTGCTGTCGATCTTGTCGGCGTCAATGCCGTCGCGGACGTTTCGGGCGAAACGCCCGGCCAGAATGTCGTTATATGACACTGAAATGACGCGCGTGTCGTTCTTCTTGCCCATGCACCACTGTACGAACAGCGTCAGGGTGTAGGACTTGCCGTGCCGCGGCGGTAGGTTGATCATCAGATTCTTGTACGGCTCGCCGGTGTCCTTGTTGATCAGCCGCCCCTCGAAGATCGCCTGCAGCGTCTCGCACAGGTCGCGTTGGTACGGCCGGTCGTCGCGGTAGAACTTCGGATTCATCATTTTGCAGTAGTCGTAGAATCGGGCCTGCGCGGCGACGATTTTGCCGTCCGTGATGCCCTCCGGATTGATCAATTCCCGTATATCTTGCAGGTCTCGCACGTCAATCGCCCTCCTTTCGCTTTCCTTGGTCTCTCTGACGCGTTAGAACGGCGTTAGACGCCGCACCCCCTCCAGCTCCCCGCCCAAACTCAAAAGCCCGCACAGGGGCCTTAAAATCGTTTCTGCGCTTATCACCACGCCCCGACGTGAAAACACGTCGGGGCGCAGCAACGAAAGGAGGCTTCCACGGGGCGCGTGGAGTGGTCCCCACGGATGGGATCGCCCCGATATGTAGGCTTCGCCACCACCGATTGTCAGGGCGGCGTTGCTTTCTCGGTTATGTCCCCCGATCTCGAACACGGCGACGGATCAGCGCGCGTCTTCCTTCGGGTTTCTGTTCGTGGCGTCTTCGGCCTCGGCCTGCGCCACAATGACGCCAACGTCCACTTGATGTGCCTCGCCCAGGATCGGGACCGCTACGGTTGCCCGGCGTCCTCTGGCGTTCACTTTTACGATCTTGCCTTCCAGCTCCAGCAGGGGGCCGGATGTGATCACGGTCTTGCCGTCGATGCGCTCACCCTGCGACATGCCGAAGTCTCGGCCGCCTGGGGCAAACAGGCGAACTACTTCCATCTGCTCGTCCGGCACCGGCTCCGGCCCGTCTGCACCCAGCAGACGGATCACGCGGGGCAGGCCGCTGATGAAGTAATAGAAGCGAGGCGTCATGCCCGTGCGGACAAATACATAGCTGGGGAACACCACGCGGCGGATCGGCCACCATTTGCCGTGACGCCGTTCGTGGAGAATCTGAACGGGGCGAGCGCCTCCATGCCTGCGTCGGTCAGTTTCCTGGCCGTCTCCTGCTCGCTGCCGGTCATAACCTGCGCAACGTACCAGTGAAGCTCAGCCTTCATCGCGCCCCGCCTCCTCTGCTGCCGCGTCGCTGACAAGCCTTTGCAGCTGCGCCAGCAGTTCCGGATCGTTCTGAACGGCCTGGCGCATCCGTGCCTTCACGTTGCGCTCGACGGCCTCAATGGCTGCCAGACGCTCCTTGCGCCAGCGTTCCTTGTAAATGGTGCTGCGTTGCAGCTGGACCAGCAAGCGGCCCGCCTTGTCCAGCGGCATGGCGTCGAAGTCTTCGTCCGCCGTTGCGATCCTGCGGGTCAGGCCGTCGATCATAATCGCGGAGGCCAGCTCCGTGGACTCGACGTCCTGATTCTCGCGGATGAATTGCAGCAGCGCCGTGGTCTGCTCCGATGCCTCTTTCAAACGTCGTGCCGCGCTATTGTGGCGCATGGCATATCTGCCCACGGCGCTGCGGCTGATCTCATAGCCCAGGTCGGTGATCGTGTCAGCGATGTCCTGGTAGGTGTAGTTGACGTCTGCCAGCATCGCGTCCAGCTGTGCGCGGATTTCGTCGGGCAGTTCATCCACGCGGGACTTGATGCGGTTGCGCTCTCTCTGGTCGCCCATCAGACGTCAACGCCCTGGTCCTCAATGGTGCCCTCCACCAGATCGACGCCGGTCGGCGTCAGTTTCACGAAGGCGGAAGGCGGGACCACGCCGTGCAGGATTTGTTCGGCTGCGTCTTCGCCGATCACCTGGATGTACTTCTTGCCCGACAGATAGTCAATGTGCTGCGCGATGCTGGGGACGCTCACCATGTTGGACTCCAGCAGGCTGTTGGTGATCGTTCTGATCTCCACCGGCACAGGCTGAACGGAGTACAGCAGGGCCAGGATTTCGCCGCGGACGCGCTTGTTCGCCGCGACGGTCAGGTTGGCTGCCATATCGGCCCACCTCGCTTTCTGTAGATTTTGGGTCAGTTTCTTTTGGTCAGCTGGTCAAGGATTTTGTCCAGCTTGGCGTCGAAGCCCGCGACGGCGCGGATGAAGTCGTCGCGCAGGGTGTATTTGAAGGGGGCCTCCTGGATGAAGTTGTCCATCTTCTCGGCCAGGGCCTTGGTGTCGGCCGACGCCTTCTTCTCCACTTCGTCGATGCGCTCCTGCAGGCGCTTGTCCCGCTGGTCGAACTGATTCAGCTCTCGCTTGAGTAGGAAGCAGATGATGCCGTAGGCCACCACCTGAATGATCCATGTGATCCAGCTTTCCATGCTGCGCCCTCCAGATAAAAAACGAAACTCCGTAAAGGCGCGCGGCCTTTACGGAGTTTATTGTAAATGGATTCGATTGTTGGGTAAATAAGAAGCAATTCCCTTAGTTTATGGGGGAAATGTGGATAAAATCGGACTATTCAAAGTCCAGCAGCGACAGCTGACCGGCAGGCGGTGCGTCCTTGCAGATTTCCTGCACCCAGCGGACCGTCAGGTCGAACTCCTGCGCCAGCTGTTCGGCGTTGTAGCCGGTGAACTTCTCGCGGATCAGCCGGTCGCGCGCCGTGCGGGTCAGGGCGTCCACCTTTGGGATGTAAAGGTTGGAGCCGCCGTACTGTGCTGCCAGCGTCAGCAGCGGCTGGATGCCCGTGATCTCTGCCAGCTGCCTGTACTGTTCGGGGATCATGTCAATGGTCAGCCGGTCCGTCCACTTCTCCATCGTGGCCTCCTTTCCGCTCTCCGCGTCCTCCGGCCAGCATGGCCTTCATCGCCTCGATGCAGTTGCGTGCGTGCTTGTCGTCCAGGAAGGTGGGGTGGGACGCGCCGAAACGCTTCTCCAGGAAGGCGCGCAGCCTTTTCGGATCGTCGGCCCAGCCCAGCTTCGCGGCCAGCGCGTAGATTTTCGCCATCTGCTCCTTCGTCGGCCTGTTGTGCGGCGCGGTCGTCTCCTGTCCGGTCAGTCGTTTCAGCCGGTCGATCACCTGCTTGGCGTCTGCCGTCGTCAGCAGCTTCATGCTGTCCTTGCCCGTCGTCGCGAAGACGACGGCGTGAAGATCTTCGTTGCTGATCCTCCGCCGCGCGCCAGCGCGTAGATGCAGCGCATCTGCTGCGGCGTCAGGACGTTGGCCTGCGTTCCCATCCGTGTGCCCTCCTTCGTCGGTTAGCCGCGTTCCAGCTTCTCGCGGTCCGGCTCGTACCAGAACACGTCGTCCACTTCGATGGACGCGCCTACGGCCACGATGTCCTGGGTGGGGTACTTGCGCAGGGCGTCCTTATCGACGCTGGGCGCGGGCGTCTTCACGCAGTCGTCCATGCCCTTGCTGCGCAGCAGCTGGATGATCTCAGCCAGCTTGGTGGGGGCCTTCGGCAGCTTGATCTTCGTGGACTTGCGGAAGCCCACTGCGCCGAAGTTCAGCGTCTTGGTCTTCTTGCCGTCCATGTCGTCGCGGTGTGCCTCGGCGAACTCCTTGATCTGGCGCTCCAGGCGCTTGGTGGCCTCGATGAAGACGCGGCCGCGGGCTTCGGCCTCGGCCTTCGCCTCGTCGATCTTGTTCTGCATCGCTGCCTCGAAGTTCTCCACCGTGCGCTGATTGTCCGCGATGGTCGCCAGCGCCTGATTCACGTCGTCCCAGCTCTCCAGAGCGGGGACTGTGTCTTCTACGCGTTTTCTTGCCATTGTGTCTTCCTCCTTGATGTCAAATATGCCACGACCAGCGATTCGGGTCTTTCCCGTCGCGGGTGATGGTCAGGGTGATGGGGCCGTCGTAGTGATAGATCGGGATGCAGCGGGCCGACGCCTCGATGATCTCGCCGACCATGCCCTCGCTGATCTCGTCGCCGAACACCCACATTTCGTCGCACATGCCCAGCAGCTTGCGAGCCATGCGCAGCCCCGCTTCGCGTTCCTTGTGCCTGTTCTCATTCATAAAGCGCGGGAACAGCAGGTGCGGGGCCAGCGGGATGCCGCCCATTTTCCAGACGTAGCGGCAGAAGTTCTCTGCGCGGCGGGCGTTGCGTTCGGGGTCTGCTGCATAGGGGCTGCAAACATAGATCACGGGATCGTCCGTCACGCGGCGCGGCTTTTTGATCCGGGTGTAGGCTGCCTTCATACCATCGCCCCCGTCCACGCGATCAGGACCAGCCCAATGGCCGCGATGATCAGCCCCAGCGTTCCGGCCGCAGGGGCGCGCCGCTTGAAGAAGCAGACGCCCCCGACGTAGGCGAAGACCGCAGCCGTCGCCGCCAGATAGATGATTGTCAGTGTTTTCACGTTGTCCTCCTTAGTACATCAGTTTGTATTTCCGGGCGCTTGCCAGGATGTCGCCGGTGATCTGCCCGCCCTCGGCGGCTTCCAGACAGATGTCCAGGATTTCCACGAAGGTGCCCATGCCGCCGTGCTTCACGTCGGCGGCGATGGTCGCCAGAGCGTCGGCAGCGTCGTCGCTCACGTTGTACTCCCGCAGGATCGTGCGCGCCTCGGCCTGGCCGATGCCGTTCAGCTTCAATTCCACCTTGCGGCGGTAGAGCTGCGCCAGGTTGTCGTGGCGGCCGCGGCCGCGGGTCAGCATACCCTCCAGCACATCCGTGCCGCACAGGATCACCGGCGTGCCGGTGTTGTCCCACACCTTGCGCAGGACCTCGAACTTGTCCACATCCCACTTTGCCAGATACTCGGCCTCGTCCACCGCGATCAGCACGTCCGTGCGGCCCAACAGGTAGGCGATCAGGTCCTGGGTCTTGCGGTAGTTGTTGCCGCGCAGGGACAGGCCCAGCGGCCGCGCGATGGCCTCCAGCATATCGCCCACGCGCATCTGCGGCCAGGCTTCGATGTAAAGCACGCCAGGCTGGGTCTGCGCGAAGTGGCGCAGCACGGTGGTCTTGCCGCTGCCGGGGTGGCCCACCATGACGCCCATCTTGCGCTTGCTGCAGACGTAGTTGCACCAGCCCATGCACTCCTTGAACTCCTTCGTCTCGAACAGCTCGATGCGCGTCTTGAAGTGGATCGGCGCGACGGGGACGTCAGGCCCCAGCCGTTCCTCCGTGCCCTTGATCTCGTTCACGGCGTCCCACAGCTTCTTCTCGTGTTCGGGCTTCATCCGCAGCCCCTGATTCACCAGCTGGCTGATGGCCGACCGGCTGATGCCGGTCTTGTTGGCGATGGCTGCGAAGGTCACGCCCTCCGCGTCGCGCAGCCGCTGCAATTCGCGTGCCAGGTCCCCCTGGCTGGTAGTCGTCGTCAGATTCTCTGCCAGATTCGTCATTGTGTCAGCGCTCCTTTCGTTTGTGGCTGTAAGCGCCGCGCCCCCGAAGGGGCGGTCCCGGCTTCCACGGGACTGGGCCTTGTGCCTTTTGTGGTCTACCGATCCATCAGACCGCCGATCCAGGCGAAGATGCCGAAGGCGGCGATCCAGCCGGTCATGTGCAGCGCCGTGGCCCAGCACATCGGGCGCGTGCCGCACTCCACGCTGCCTGCCACGCCCCAGGCGATGAACAGGCAGGCCGCCGACAGCCAGCAGCAGACCGTCTGGATCAGCTGCCGGATTCTCCGCGCCCGCCGCTTCTCGGCGGCTCTGCGCAGCTTGGCCGCGTCCAGGCGGCTGATGGTGTCAACCTCGTAGCAGGACAGCAGCACGATCTGCGTCGCGCCCTCGGTGTTCACGCGCTGGATCGCTTCGCGCAGCGCCTGGCGCTCGGCGGGGGTGGCCTCGGCCACCAGATAGCGGTGCAGCCTGCATCCGCGGTACTCGTTTTCGCGTTCGTTCATGGGGTCCGCTCCTTTCGTTTTTGTCACAGATGTCGCGCGTTATCGTGCGCTGCGCAGCAGTTCCTCGCCCATCGCCTCGAACATGGAGCGCACCACGTCGCCGCTGTTGTCGTCGCGCGGCTTGCGCGGCGGCTGGCTCTGCTTCCTGGCTCTGGCCTTGGCTGCCTTTTCGTACTCGATGGCCGTGATCGTTCCGGCGTTCTTGCTGGCGTCCACATCGTCGGAGAAGACGCTGCGGCTGGCGACGGCGATGCGGTGTCTGGTCTCGCGCAGCTGCTTCTTCTGTCTGCCGACGTGCGCGGCCACGCGTTCCTCGTCTTCGCCCACCAGCGAGAAGGTCTCATGTAGACCGGCTTCGCACAGGAACTTGCCGTCCACCATCACCGACACGCTGGACAGATCGCTGCGGCTGTAACGGATCACGGCGTCCGTGCCCGCCAGCCCGATCATTTCGTCGGACCAGTAGAGCTTCTTCTTGAAGCTGATGCCGCGCTGCGTGATCTTGCGCTCGGCCATGTCCATGCGCGCCACCGACAGCATCGCCCAGCTGGGCTGATCCATGCGGGCGCGGGGGAGGGTGTTGTAAAGGTCGATAGGCTTGCGCCCGCCGTGGCCTTCGTGTGGCCGGTTGTGGTAGGCGGGGAAGACGTCGTCCCGAAGCCATTCGTAGAACTGGTCCATCGTCCACAGCTGCCCATGCTCCAGCTGCCGCCGTAGGTCGCGGGAGAAGTCCTCCGGCCGTTCCTTCGGGCTGCCGCCGCACCAGCCGGGCGCGTCGCGGATGTAGATGTCCTCCAGCGTGCCGAAGAATCGCTCCACGGTCTTGGCCCAGCCGTGATAGGGCTGCGCGTGGTGGATCGTCACGTTGAACAGCTGGATCACGCTATTGCTGGCGATGTTGCAGTTCAGATAGCCCAGGTCGTGTTCGCCCATCAGGCCGGTCTCGAAGGTCTTGCTGCGGTAGTCCTTGCCGTTGTCTATGTAGAGATGGGCGGGCAGGCCGTAGAACGGGCTGTGTTCCGTGTGGGCCACGCCGCGGATGAACGCCTCGGTGATCGTCTCCGTGTTCGGGTTGGTGCAAAGCACCCAGCCCACCAGGCAGCCGGTCGCGGCGTCGTACCAGGCCGTCAGCCACGGGCGCACCGGCTTGCCGGTCTCGTCCAGCACGAAGCAGTCGAACTGATGGTGGTCGCCGAACCAGACCTCGTTCACGCGCTGCGGCTTCTCACGCAGGGCCATGAACATGTGGTCGTCCTTCCAGGCTTTCACGCCGCGGCGGGCCAGCGTCACTTCGTCGGACGGGATCGCCGCCAGCATCCGCGACAGCGTCTGCCTGCACTCCGGTACCCGCATCCCCGCCTTCACCGGCTCCGCGCAGGGCGGGTAGTGATTGATCTCGCCCGTTTCCATCAGACGGGCGCGGGCCTCGGTGCCCTCGCAGAAGATGCACTTCTGGCAGGCGTCCGGCCCCAGCACGGCGGCCTTGTCCACCAGCTTGTTGTAGATCGTGGCCTGCGTCCGCTTCACCTTGTCGGCGTACAGGCCGTATGCGTATTGATAGGCAGCCGCGCAGATGCTCGGCCGTGTGCCCTTGTCCTTGCGGCTCACCGCGCGCATGATGCCCGGCAGCCCCTTCGCCTCGTAGGCGTCCATCCAGCGGTAGAGCGTCCGCAGGCTCGTGCCGTGGTCCTCGGCCAGCGCCGCCAGCTGCTCGACCACGTCCTCCGGATTCAGTTTCCGGATCGCCAGTCCCTCCAGGACGGCCCGCTGCTTGCCCAGCAGCTCCCGCATCCCGTTGTCGCCGAAGCGGGCGTGGTAGCCCGCCAGATCGCAGTCGTCGTTGATCGGGCCGTTGATCACGCCGCCGCGCTGGGCATAGATGATCTGCGCCTCTACCGGCAGGCTGCTGACGGCGATCTGGTAGCTTTCGCCGCCGTTGCCGCCGCGGCCGCCGGACTGTTTGCGGGTCTCGTAGGTGCCGTCCGTGATCTTCTCACGGATTCGGCGGTCGTTCTCGCCGGTCAGCAGGGCTGCGGTGCTGGTGCTGATGTAGCTCTGCATTTACGCACCCCTGCCTTTCCTCCGCTGCTTCTTCGCAGCCGCTTCGTAGCGCGCCATGACAGGGGCCACGGCGGCCTTGACGTTGTGGCCGCTGCGGCGGCCCTTGATCGTCGCCAGCAGACTGCCATAGGGGATGCCCGCCTCTGCGGCCAGCGCCTTCTTGGTCAGGCAGTGCTTCGCGCAGAACATGACGATCTCCATGCCGTATTCGGTGTACGGCTCGCGGTAGCCCGGCTCCGGTTTGTACTTCTCCATAATGTGTCCTCCTTTCAGCAGGCATGAGCGCCGCGCCCCCGAAGGGGCGGTCCCGGCTTTCACGGGACTGGGCCTTGCCCTGCGTGGGCTTAGTACAGCACGCGGCGGATCACGTCCAGGATCAGCGCCGCCTCGCTGTCGCCTTCTACGTTGACCTCGCGGCGGCCGCCGCCCTCGAAGCAGATCGTCACCAGATTGCCGTTGTCCGACAGCTCCAGCCGCTCGACGCCCGTGCGCCGTCCGCTGCGAAGCAGATCAGAGAACTGCTGCACAAATACCTTCCTGCGGTTTACCATCTTCGTCTCCTTTCTCCTGCTCCCGCCTCTGCCAGAACGGGCAGACCGGGATGCTTGCCTTTGCCTCTGCGGCCCTCCGGCACATCGGCAGCCCCTCGCCGCGGAACATGCAGTTCCGGCAGCCGCCGTAGCCTTCCGGCCTGTACCATCCGTCCGCGCTCACTTCTCGTAACTGTCGATGAAGTCGATCAGCTCCTGCACGCTGTCCGCGGCCCACTCCGGCTCGTCCATCGCGCCTGGGTCCGTCTCTGGCAGAAACGCCGCGAAGCGCCCGCCCACGTCGTTGGCCTCCGCCGCCGTCAGCCGCCAGATGCTCCACTTCTTGTAGGTCTTGATCCGTCTCATGCCCTTGCCTCCTTGTCCTGTTTGTGTTACAATCCCCACAGGGGGGTGATCTCATGGATTTCGATTTTTCCGACGTGCGCCAGGTCTTTGAAGCTGCCGACGATTATGCCGCGAACAAATACCTGGACGCTGGCTGGGTGCTGCTTCGCGTCGCAGAGCGGCGGGGCGAAGACAGGTCCGAACTGGTGTATGTGCTTGCGTGGACGCAGGGGTCTGATCCGGTGTGGCCGTGATCTCGTCGCCCAGCAGCTCCGCGCCCATGCGGTAGAACATCGCGCGGATCGGGTCGCCGTGTTCGGCGGCCTGCTCCGTTCTGATCTGCTCCAGCTGCTCGCGCTGCCGTTCGATGTACGCGGCGGTGCGCATTTGCGGCTCGGTGTCGCCGCGCCGCTTCTGCGCTTCCTGCTGCCGCAGCACCTCGGCCACGGTCGCGCGGATCAGGTCTTCAATGGCGTCGCTTCTGGTCAGTGGCTCGTGATCTTCCTCGCCGCCCGACAGCAGATAGGTCGGGGTGCAGCGCAGGACGTGCGCGATCTTTAAGATGTAATGCGCGGGGATGTCGCGCCCCAGCCGCAGCCAGCTGTTGAGCGTGGAGACCGGCACGTCAATGACGGCCGCCAGCTCCTTCTGCTGGATTCTCATTTCGTGAAGCCGTCCCTCAATGGCTTCGCCGATGGTGCGTGTCATGCTTTCGTTCTCCTTTCGTGTCGTGCAAAAATGTCTTGTTTTTATGGCGTTGTTTTGCTATACTGTTTCGCGGTCCGTGGCTGTCGTGTTTGCTTGCCACGCTCACAGTATAATGGAATACGTTCCATTGGTCAAGATGTAAAATGGATTTTGGTCAATTTAATTGGAGTGGATTCTATGGGTATCGTTGAACGTGTTCGTTCCCTCGCAGAGAAGAACGGCCATACTATCGCAAGCGTAGAGCGGGAACTCGGCTTCGGGCAGGGCAGTATTCGCAACTGGAATAAAGCAGCACCATCAGCTGACAAGCTATACAAGGTTGCGAAGCTGTTCAACGTGTCAATGGAATACATTCTAACCGGCGAAGGCCAGGCAGCAGAAAAGGACGCCGACGCGATCCGCGGGATCAGCGACGACGCCCTCAAAGTGGGCTGCCTATGGGACGGCCTGGATGAAGCAGGCAAAGCGATCATTCTCGGCGATATATATCGCCGTGCGGAAGCCATGACTATGGCTTCCGATGCCCTCACTGGCGAACAGTTACGCGCGGCAAAGTGACGTTCCTGGTCTCCTGGCCGGGGCCGCGGCGATAATTGCATATTATCTGTATATATTGCATACTTATACATAGCAAAAGGCAGGCGGCCGACGCGGTGACGCGTGCAGGCTGTCTGCCTTGTTTGTTCTGTATTTGCCCGAAAAGCCTGTATTCATGCGGGTTTTCGGGCGTTTTTTGTGTCCGCCGCAATCCTCGCCGCAATCGCCGCAATCCCGCGTTCGGCAGCGGCGGCGCGCGGCGGCGTCCGGCAGCGCTCCCGCTCGGCGGCCCGAACGCGGAAAAGCCCCGTGTTTTCAATGCTTTCGCCGTTTTCTAACGCGCGTCCGAACGCTCGAACGCCCAGCGTTAAACGCGAACGCCCCGAAGCGTTAGAAACGCGCCGACGACGAAAAAAAAGACGCCCGATCAGCGTCGCGCGGCCGTCGTGATTGACACAGAGCGTGCGCGTCGCCGTCGTGGCGTCGGCTCAAATTTTCGGCGGTTTTCAGAACTTACCGCCCCCACAATCCCTTGATTTCTCTGCCTTTTTTCGGTTTATCCCACCTTTTCCCGCCCCGTCCCTCTTACTCTCGCATTTTTGACACTGATCTCGTGGCTGTTCCAGTGTGATCTTGATCGTCTTTGCGCCGGGCTGGTATCCCATCATATAACACATATTGGTGTAGCTCAGCACGCCATCCAGCTTTCGCTGGATCTTCTTTTCCGCAACAAATGTGCCCTTGCCGGGCTTGCGCACCAGAAATTCTCCCTGAGACAGCTCATCCAGTGCTTTACGCACCGTGACGCGGCTGACCGAATAGCGCTCGCAGAGTTCATTTTCCGTTGGCGGGCGGCTGCCCGGGGGATACTCGCCCGCATCAATAGCCGCACGCAGTGTTGCGGCGAGCTGTTGAAACAGCGGTGTTGAAATTGTATTATCCAAACTCATGGTATATTCTCCCGTTCTTATTTTTATCACGAAATACGGTTTATTTTCAATTTACTTTTTTGCGTGCCCCGCCAATATGTTACAATACAAACTTATTATATATAAGTTTTATCCGTGCGTAAAGAGGAAAAACAAATTTTTTCTCCCTTGCGTCTGTGCAGGGCCGTTTTCCAGCACCCCTTATTTATATAGGAAGTCCGCCACATTTCGTTCCTTGTCAAAAATGCACAATTTTTTTACCCTATTTTCGGTATTGACATTTGTATTGCTTTGTATTATCATCATGTCAAGGAAAGTTCCTCCGGAAACCACCGGAAGGAATCGAGACAGTTTAATATGAAATGCAGGAGGGTAATACAATGCATTACAAAGTACACTGACATCAAGGCCATCGTCGCTGAAATTCTGGAGAACAAGAAGGACGAGGGCGGCGTCAAGAACATCTATTTCGTGGGCTGCGGCGGCTCTCTGGGTGCTCTGTACCCTGCAAAGACCTTTATGGAGCGCGAGAGCCTGACGCTGAAGTCCGGCTGGGTGAGCAGCAACGAGTTCGTCCACAGCACGCCCCGCGATTTCGGCAAGAACTCCATCATCTGCCTTGCCTGCCACAAGGGCAACACCCCCGAGACCATTGCCGCTGCAAAGCTGGGCAAGGAGATGGGCGCTGCTGTCATCATCCTGACTTGGCTGGAAGAGTCTGAGATCATCGAGTTCGGCGATTACATCATCCATTACTCCTTCGACGCCAGCCCGGATCACCTCGCCGGTGACATCGACTACGCCGGTGAAAAAAGACCATGTGCGCCCTGCAGGTCGCCGTGGAGCTGCTGAATCAGACCGAGGGCTACAGCAACTACGATAAGTTCCAGCAGGGTGCCGGCATGATCACCACCGTGATCCGCAAGGCCCGCGCTCATGTGGCCCAGCGTGCTCTGGACTTTGCCGAGGAGTACAAGAACGACTCCGTCATCTACACCATGGGCAGCGGCGCAGGCTACGGTGCCGCTTACATGGAGAGCATCTGCATCTTCATGGAGATGCAGTGGATCCACTCCGGCACCATCCACACCGGTGAGTTCTTCCATGGTCCCTTCGAAGTCACCGACGCCAACACCCCTTCGTCATTCAGGTGTCCGAGGGTTCTACCCGTGAGCTGGACGAGCGCTGCCTCAAGTTCCTGCACACCTATGCAAAGCGCATCGAGGTGCTGGACGCCAAGGAGCTGGGCCTGTCGGTCATCGATCCCGCTGTCGTGGACTACTTCAACCACTCCCTGTTCAACAATGTCTATCCCATCTACAACCACGCCCTCGCTGAGACCCGCCAGCATCCGCTGACCACCCGCCGCTATATGTGGAAGGTCGCATACTGATACAGACGGAAAGGATCTGATACGATGAGCGCAGTGAAGATCATCGCCATCGGCGATAATGTGTGTGACAAATACCTTTCCCGTGGGAAGATGTACCCCGGCGGCCAGTGCGTTAACACCTGCGCCTATGCCGCAGCAAATGGTGTGCCTTCCGCTTATCTGGGCAAGTTTGGCAGCGATGAGGTCGCCGCCTACAACCAGAAGATCCTGCACGAGCTGGGCATCGACATCAGCCACTGCCGCCATTTTGAGGGCGAAAACGGCTTTGCCATGGTCACGCTCAAGGGCAACGACCGCGTCTTTCTTGGCTCCAACAAGGGCGGCGTCGCCAAAGAGCACAGCTTCGACTTCACGCAGGAAGATCTGGAGTACATCAAAGGCTTCAACCTGATCTACACCAACCTCAACAGCTATATCGAAGAGGATCTTCCCTTCCTGCACAATACGGCCGGCGTGCCCATCGCCTATGACTTTTCCACCCGATGGACCGACGCCTATCTGGAAAAAGGTCTGCCCCTATGTCACCGTGGCCATCCTGTCCTGCGCACACCTGAGTGCCGAGGACCGCGCCCGCGAGATGCAGAAGGCCGCCGACCACGGCGTTTCCATCGTGCTGGGCACCATCGGTGAGGACGGCTCTTATGTGCTGTACAACGGCAAGACCTACTACGCCTCCGCCGTGCACGCAGATGACGTCATTGATACCATGGGCGCCGGCGACTCCTACTTTGCTGCTTTCCTCTGCTCGCTGCTGAAGTCTTCCAAGAGCGGCGCTCTGCTGGAAGGCACCGAAGAAGAAAACGCCGCGCATCTGCAGGAAGCCATGCAGATCGGCGCAGCATTTGCTGCAAAAATGTGCGCCAAGGAAGGCGCATTCGGCTGGAACCCCCATCGTGGGACGCACTGAACTGTAAAATAGAACAGGAGGCATTTTCATGAGACCTGATCAGTATGAAAACAACGCAGAAGGCATCCTCTGCGTTTATAAGAACCCCAAATGGCTGGTTTGCATCAAGAACTGGAAGCCTGACAACGACATTGCTGGCATCGCTCATCTGGAGGTCCATCACTCCACCGACGAGCAGTTCATCCTTGCCGCCGGTAAGGCGATTCTCATCACCGCCGAGCGCGAGGGCGGCAGCTTCAAGAATATCGAGCTGACCCCCATGCAGCAGGGCAAGGTATACAATGTTCCCGCCGAGTGCTGGTTCTACTCCATCACGCAGAAAGACACCAAGGTGATCTATGTGCAGGACTCCAACTGCTCTATGGAAAACAGCGACTTTGCCGACCTGACCGCTGCTCAGATCGCCGACATCCAGGAGCGTGCACGTAAGATCCTCGCAGAGTGAAAAGGAGCTTTTTATGCCGATCCGCCCACCCAGCGCAGGCTTGCAGAGGAACCAATGGTGTACGTTCTCCTTCCTGCCGCAGCAGCGTTTTTCCCTATAAGCCGCAAGGTAAATAATCAGCGTCTGTATTTGCCCCGCATCCCGGCCTTTGTGCGGTGCTTTAACATAGAGGATTTATTGAACACTCGCAGCAAGGTCATCTGTTCTTCTTTCGTCAGCTTGGAATAGTCGATGCCGATCTGTCCCATCAGGACATTCATCTTCTTTTCCAACGGAGAACCTTCAAACTTCTGTGCATTTTCAAGCTGCTTCCTCGCTTGCTCGACCGCTGCGCCGTCCGACGTGGTCTTATCGGTCCCATGTGCCGCTTTGATCTGCTTCAGGATCGCCGCCAGCTCATCATAGAGGATCTGCCCGAAATATTCGTCCTCGTTGATCTGCGCCGCCTTCAGCGTCCGCATGGTCAGGTCCTCTGCATCGGCATGGTATCGCTTTTCCAGTTCCTGCCGGGTGGCTTCCACCATGGCATTCATATCCCGGATGCGGTCACTGACCAGCCCGTCCACACAGATCTCAAGGTCGGTCATCCACCGGGCAAAATCGGGATGTTCCAAAAGTTCACACAGCAGCCGATGATTGAATTTCCCATTCCTTAATACGTCCACTGCGCCATCGCTCAGATGCAAGTCCGAAAGGACTGCATCTGGGCGTTTTTTGTTTTCCGTCACGCCCAACAGGTAGTCCGTGGTCACGCCATAGAACTCAGCCAGCGTTGTCACCGCATAAATGCTGAGGTCGGTCACATCGTCACTCTCGTATTTCGACAATGCCGATTTGGACAGACCCGTCTGCTCTGCCAGCGTTTCCAGCTTCAGACTCCGCTCCACACGCAGGTCTTTGAGCCGTTCTCCCAGTGTCAGCTTGATGTTCATGGTCGCACCTCCGATGTTTTTTGCACAGTATACCACTTCCGGCGGTTCCTGTCCATAAGCGTGGAATTTTGCAGTTTCTGCACCTGTTTTCCGACATTATGGATATACGGCACAGCGGCCATCGTGGTGCTATCCTATAGACAGAAAGAAAACATATTAACTCCCCAGCAGCGAAC
>VOFC01002024.1_pt1 | contig 48516 bp, 69 predicted proteins | sample 5384161 | NCBI WGS metagenome assembly VOFC01 (sample SAMN12384722, study PRJNA508395) | human gut metagenome | isolation source: healthy gut B | host: Homo sapiens | reverse complement strand
CCGGCGTTGGCCAGCCACAGAAAACTATTGTGGTAGCGGCTTAACAAAGTCTGATGCAGGTCCTTTAAAATAAACCGCTTGTTCTTGGCGTTCAGCTCGCTGGGGATCAGGTCAAAAATATCCTCGAGATAGAGTTTCTCCTTCGGGTCATAGCGGGCAATATCCTTTTTGTACAGCGTCAGAATGGACTGCTGCACCTTGGCGACTTCATTACAGATTATGTGTTTGCAGGTAGCAAGCCACAGCCGCCGGCATCCCCCCTACGATCAAGTACAGGCGGAAAAGCTCCATCATCTTCTGATGCACCAGCGGGTCAACTTCCTGCTTTTTGTCATAGCAGCTGCGCACAGGGTCAGGATGCGATCCGACACGCCGTTGGCGCGGGCAAATTCCTCTATCCATCGGGAACATTTCCAGTACATCAAGATAGCCGACCGGTGCGCTGCGAATGTCTTTAAGCTCCACGCCCAGCAGCGACCCGCTTAAAATATAGCGGTAGCTGCCCTCCTCCACCAAAAACTTTGATGGCGGTCACGATCTCCTTGCACTCCTGCACCTCATCCAAAAAGATAAGCGTCTTGCCGGGGACCAGCTTTTCCCCCACCAGCGCAGAGAGCCGCAGCAGGAAATCGCTGCTGTCGGTGGCTGTTTCAAACAGCTGCCGCGCGGCTGTGTTTTCAAAAATTCAGTTCCACAAAATTCGGGGAAGGCTTCCTGTCCCAGCTGGCGGAGCAGGGTCGTTTTGCCGACCTGCCGCGCCCTGTAACAAGCAGCGCCTTGCGCTCTTCGCCCTCTAAAAACGCCTGTATCTTTTTGGCGGTGGTGCGCTGTAAAATCGTTTTGCGGTTTGTTTCCATGTCTGATGCCTCCCTCCGGAAAAATATTTTGTCCGGTTTTCCATATCTATTGTATATCGTTTTGTCTATTATGCAATATTTTAATTTCAGTTTTGTCCGGTTTTTCTTTCTATAAAAGAGATATTATGTCATGATGACATAATATCTCCCCCTGTTTTACCGTATTTTGTTTCTTCCGTGCGCGGTGCAGCCTTGGCGGCGCCGTCCCAGGTTCTTCTTTCTCCGGCTCGTAGTCAAGCGGTACGCTCTCCCTGTCGCGCCGAAGCGGTTTTTAAGATGGTCGGTGCCAAATGACGCGAAGCGGTCTTGTTTTTTTTCCTGTCGGCATCGGTGCGGTATTTGAGTACCAACAGCAAATCGGCGCTGTACTCCACGCTGCCGGATTCTTTAAAGGCTGACAGTCCCGGCTCGGCACTGCCGGGGCGGTAAGCCTCGCGGTTCAGGCTGGACGCCGCAATCACCGGCATATCGTACCGGCGTGCCAGCTGCTTGAGCATCGCGACGGCGGCGTCGGCGGTCTGCTTTTCGGTCATGCCCGCGCGCGCCGGGGCGACAAGCTGCAAGTAATCCAGAAACAGCACCGGGCTTTCGTGCTGCGCACAGAAGGCCGACACTTTTCATCCAAAAAAGCCGGGGTAAGCGGGGCGTCCGGCTCCCACAGCTCTACCCTGCCGCCGGTCTTTTTTCCGATAAGCGGAAATCAGACCGCGCACTTTTTCTTCCGGCAGCTTGCCGTCCAGCAGCAGGCGTGCACGTTCTTTTTACCGCGCACGGCGCTTTTGCGATCAACTCCATGCGGGACATCTCTATTGTTATAAACAGCACATTTCTCCCCGCAGCGGCCAGCGTATCGGCCATTTGCAGCATCAGGGAGGTTTGCCCATACTGGAAACCGCGCCCAGCACGGTCAGCCCGGCGTGCAGACCGCCGTCGAGCGCTTTGTCCAAACCGGCGATACCCGTTGGCATCACCGCAGCCCCGCCACGGCGGCCCAGATACGCGAGGAACTCGTCCTCTAAGGTCGGTTGCTGCTGTACTTCCTGCGCCGCTGCAGCGGCCTTACAGGCGGCTTGCAGCGCATCCCCTGTCTTGCACTAATGCTTCATTCACATCTTTGCAGCCATCCGGCAAGGCCAGCACGGCGCACGCAATCCCGCGCCGTCAGCTGCTCCGCAGCTTCCCGTTCATCCCCCTGCCCTGCCGCGTCGGAATCCCCGGCAAGAATCACCCTCTCCGGCTTTGCTTCCCGCGCGTCCAAGGCCTGCATTAACCGCCCGGTGTTGGCCGCACCGCAGAGCGCTACAGCCGGGAATCCCAATTCCTCTAAGGAAAGAGCATCAAAAATGCCCTCCGTCACAAACAGTGCTTCCCCTGCCGCACGTTCCATAGCAGCGCTGTTCCAAAGCTGCATCGCCCCGCGGCTGTTCTTGTAGCGCGGTTCAACATGCTGGTCAATGGCGCGGCGGCAAACGCTGCGGCAGACACCCTCCGCAAAGACCGGCAGCACCGCATACCCATTCTCGACCACCAACCCAAACCGCCGTACCGTTTCATCGGACAAGCCACGCCCGGTAAAGTAGGGGTCTGGTCTGCCTCCTCTCTCCTTATAAGGAAAAGCCTGCGTCGGCTTCGCCGTGACCCGGATGACCTCGCCCCCCGCCGTAGCGCCGGTTGACGGCCTTCATTTTAGAAGGAAAATCTGACAGATTTTCTTCCTGCCCCACTAAGTCAAAAATATCGTAGGTCGCGCCACAGGCAAAACAGTGGACGGTCTGATTTTTTCATTGTACCCCATAGAAGGGTGAGCGTCCCGATGCGCCGGGTTCAGGCAGGCGAACGGCTTGTGCAGGGGCAGGCCGTGCTCCCGCAGCCATTGAGGCAGGCAGCTTTTTAAGGTTTTGGCATCCGTTTTCTCATACGAAAACTTCTCCTCTTACAGGGAAAAAACTGTATCTTTTCCTCCCTGTAAAAAAGGGAAAGATATCATACAGTACTTACAGTACATACAGCACTTTTCAAAATGCGAAAATTTGCCGCTGAAATGTGGAAAAACAGGGTTTTTGCGGGGGGCTTGGGTCATCAGTTGTGGCTTTGGCGGTCATCAGATGTAGCTTTGGTGGTAATCATTTGTGGCTTTGGTGAAGCACTTATGGTCATCAAATGTGGCTTTGGTAAGGCTGTATTGGGTCATCAGTTGTGGTTTTAAAATTGCGGCTATCGTATCATGTTTCGCTTGCGTGATTTTTTGCTTGTTGGGCTTGAAGCGGCCCTTATTGGTTTCATCGGGCAAAGTCAGTTCGGGCGTTGGTGCGGGCTTGCGGGTGGTGCGGTCCAGCACGATCTCTACCCCGTCCACAACGCGCCCGGTGCGGGTGAAGCTGTACCCGCTGATGTAGTTCTGCTGGGTCAGATACTCGAGATAGATCTCGGTGTAGTTGCGCAGGCGCTGGCGGCGCTGCTTGATGGGAGACGGCTCGCCGAGCTCCTCGTAGATGGACGAAAACAAAATCTTTCGGCTTTGCAGACGGTTGTTTGGGTTCTTCATGCCCTCAATGCGGGTCAGCAGGTAGTTCTTCAGCACAATGATGGCGGGGGTGTTGTTCAGGCTCGCTCCGGCCAACGGAGAGTCGGCTTCAAAGTGTATTTTCAAAAGGTCCATATCCACAAGGGAAATCTGCCGCTTGCTGGACGCATACTGGAACAGCGGCGGCGTGTCGATGAGTACGCCTCGACCGCCCGCCCGTTGAGCACGGCGTTCATCCGGTTCATCGGCAAGAGATATTGCGAGACCGTCAGGCTCTGCAGGTTCTGCCCTTCCTTGATAAAGTGGGCGGCGGCCTCCTCGGTGCAGTCCAGCGTGATGGTGGCGTGCCGCATAAATTCCAGCCGGTCACGGATGGTCCGGACAACCTCCTCCCGCATACTGGGGTTTTCACTGCCGATCATGGCGCGGTACAGCATCGGGATGGTGAAATAAATCGTTCCCGCGATCAGCAGCGAGGAAACGCCGTTTAAGATAGCCTTATCAAAGCTCGTCAGGCTGCCGCCGTTGTCCAACGCGATGGTTTTCGGGAAATCCATCGTCACGATGGTGGACACGTTTTTCCCGGCGCTCTTACCGACGTAGACCTCGTTTTCCTCCTCCGGCAGCAGCTTGGGCAGATTGCGGAAGATGGAATCCGTCTGCATACTGTATTTTTTCCAGTGGACCCTGGTTCGCACTGGAAAGCAGCATCCGCTCGGAAAGCGGTTCGTTTTCAGGCCGGACACGTCGCCCGCATACATGGCGTTTACCGCGCAGGTAATGTAACAGGCCATGCCGGCCGGCATACCGTCCAGCATGCTGTTGAAGGATGCCCTTGCCAGTGACCGGACCTCTGTCTCCGGCATGGTCAGACTGCCGCCGACCGGGTGGGAAAGGATCTCCAATTGCAGCGCGGCCTGCTTGGCCTGTAAAAGCTGCTCCTGAAAGGCTTCCTCCGGCGCTCGCTGACGTAGGGGCAAACGTTCCGAGCAGACCGCGGTAGATCTGCTGGTCGGTCAGAATATCGCCGTATTTAGCCTGCAATTCCTGAAAGGTGATAAACGGCTCCTTCTGAAAAGATGGGCACCAGCAGGGCGGCGTCCTCGGTATAAAGCTTTGCCTTGGGCGTGGGCAGAGCTTGCTTTTTTTTTGGGCACGGCCAACCTCCTTGCAAAAAGATATTATGTCACCGTGACATAATATCATGTAGAAAATAGAGTCCATATAAATAGGATATTATGTCACCATGACATAATATCTCGCCAGAAAGGCGGTTGTTGCGGGAAAGCTGCGGGCCGGGCATGCCCGGCCCATACAAGCAGCGGTGGGCGTGCAGCCATTCCTCGGCCATGCGGCGGAAATCCTCCTCCAGCGCGGCGGGCACGGTGACGGAAACGCGCACCGTCTGCGGTTCTGCCTGCAGGGCAGCATCCATCTGCTCCGGGGTCATGGCGGTGGTCAGCCTGGCCATTTGGGGCCTGCCAGCTCGTCGGCATGGTGGGCGGCCAGATACTTCTGATTCTCGGCAGAAAAATCCACGAGCCGCAGCGCCGTTGTCAGCGGCAGCTTGCCGCCGTCCAGCAGCTTGAGCAGGCTGCCGTCCAGACTGCCCAACCGCACATACCGCGCGATCTGGCGGGCGGAGAGGTTGTATTCTTCGCCAATCTGTTCATACTTTGATTTGCGCACGCCGTTCCTGCTGCGCTTTTGCGCCCGGCCAGCGCGTACTTCTGGGAGATGCTCCGCGCCTTCTCCGACGGCGTCAGCACGCGCTGCACGTAGTTGGAATCGACGACGATCTCGTGCGCCTCGTCGGCGGTGATGTCCGTCAGCACGGTGGCGGGGATGCGGCGGTATTTGTCCTCGCCGGTCTTTTCCAACAGGGCAGTGTAAGCCCGCACGCGGTTGTGCCGCTTAAAATCATCAGCGCGCCGTCCGGCTGCTTCCAGACCACAATGGGGTGCAGCAGGTCGTTGGCCCGGATGCTCTCGATCAGCTCCAGCAGCTTGTCGTCGGGCAGCGGCGCGTAAAAAGTTCCACTCGGTCGGCGCGGGGGAGAGCTTGTCCAGCGGCACTTCCTCCAGCCGCCGTGTGCCGGGCAGGTCGGCCATCAAAGAGGGGAGAACACCGCACCGGCAGCAGGGGGAGACGACGGTTCGTTTTTTAAAAAGCCATACAGTATTACCGCCTTTCTCAAACGCAGCGCTTTAAAATTTCTTTCGTCAGGGCGCGGTATTCCTTCGAGATACGCGCACTGCCCGCGTAGTCCAGCACGGGGCGGTTCTCCCACTGGGCGTTTTGCAGGCGGCTGTCCACCCGGATGATCTGCTCAAACAGCAGGGGCGCTGTAGCTCTCCACCCAGCTGGTCCATGGCAGCCTCGGTGATCAGGCGGTTGCGCGCATCGTAGCGGTTGATGATGATGCCGCCCACCTGCAAGGTCGGGTTGTACGGTTTGATGCCCTCGACAAATTGCAGTACCACGGCCAGACCGTCCAGATCAAAGCTGGCGGGCTGGGCAGGGATCAAAACATAATTCGACGCATTGACGATGTTAAAGTTCAGCAGCGACAGATTCGGGTTCGTGTCGATGAGGATATAATCATAATAGCCGCGCTCAACAACGGGGCGCAGGATGCTGCGCACGATGTTCTCGCGGCTAATTTTTGGTAAACAGCGCCATGTCCAGCGTACCCATCGAAACATCCGCCACGATGATGTCGATATTCTCAAATTTGGTGGGCTGTATGTAGCCGTTCAAATCCTGCTCTGCCAGTACCGCCGCGCCGAAGTTCTTCTCGCTGCGGGGCATGTCGAAGCTGCTGGACAGGTTGCGCTGACCGTCGCCGTCGATGACAAGGATGCGCAGCCCCAGCTCGGCCATCGAGGTGGCAATGCCGCTGCAAAGGCTGGTCTTGCCGCAGCCGCCCTTGTTGTTGAGCATGCAGAGCACCTTGGTATCGTGGTAGTCCGGGTGGTAGATTTCGTTGATGTCGACTTCCAGATAGGCACATAGCTTCTCGATGTTTTTCGAGGTCGGTTGCGCTGCGGCCTGTTTCGATCTGCTTGATGGTGGAAAGGTTTACACCGGTGGCAGTGGCAAGCTCCTTTTGGGTGATGTCCTGCTCAAGGCGTATATTTTTCAGCCGCGCATAGTCGAGTTTTACCATAAAACCTCCCTAATCCGGGAAAAGGTGTTATCCATAAGGTTATAACTTTAATGATTTAACTTTATTATACCATAAGAAAATAGAATTGCAAGACGTTTTATTTTAAAAAAAGAAAATTATATTGCAGAATATATTTGACAAAGGTAATGCAATTCCGTCGATTATACTCGACAAAAAATATAATGCGTGCTATACTATACTTGACAAAAATAAGGCAGGAGTGGCAACCATGAATCATGCCCTTTTAAAATCCGTCATCTACGACCAACACGAATTTATCCGCAATTTCCAAATCGTGCCGCGCGACTACGAATTTGAGGAAAACGGAAACTATGTGCTGGTGGGTCTGCGCCGCGCGGGAAATCCACGCTGCTGTATAAAATCGTGCTGGATCTGGTGGCGTCCGGTGTGGACTGGGAGCAAATCATCTACATCAACTTTGAGGACGAGCGCCTTTCCGAGTTCACCGTTGCAGACTTCAACGACCTGCTGTCGGTGCAGAGCGAGATGAGCGACAAAAAAGGCTATTTCTTTCTGGATGAGGTGCAGAACATTGACGGCTGGGAGAAGTTTGCCCGCCGCATGGCCGACGCCAAAGGAGCATATCTACATCACGGGCAGCAATGCCAAGATGCTGAGCCGAGAGATAGAAACCACGCTGGGCGGACGCTTTTTGCCAGGCATATTACGCCCTATGCCTTCGGTGAGTACCTGACCGCCTGCGGGATACCCCACGACGAACCGGCACTGCTGGGCACCAAAACAAACGGGAAGATCCGCGCCGCCTGCGCGCAGTATCTACAATACGGCGGCCTGCCGGAATCGCTGCTGTACAAGGCAAAACGGGAGTATATTTCCGGCGTTTACCAAAAAGTGCTGTTGGGCGACATCATCACGCGGAACAGCATCCGCAACGATTATGCGGTAAAAAATCTTGATAAAAAAAAATAGCGGAGTCCGTCCGCAGTGAGATTTCCTATTCAAGCTGCAAAAAGACCCTGCGCGCCGTCAATGTATCGCTGGCCAAAGGATACGATTGCCGACTACATCCGCTATGCGGAGGATGCCTATCTGCTGTTCCATCTGCAGAACTACTACGCAAACCTCGTCGAGAAGGAGAGCTACCCGAAGTTTTATTTCTCCGACAACGGCATTGTAAGCCTGTTCCTGGACAGGAAAGGAATCGGTGCAGCTGGAAAATATGGCGGCTGTAGCGCTTGCACGCGCCTATCCGGACGATGTGTATTATCTGAAATCCGCAAAGACGGGAATCGACATTGATTTCTATCTGCCCTCTGTCGGTCTGGCCGTACAGGCAGCCTATTCCATTGCCGGGGATGCCCGCGAACGCGAGGTCGGCAACCTGAAAAAAGCTGGCGCAGAATTCGCAGGGGAGGCCGCGCGGCTCGTCATCGTGACCTACGAGGAGGAAGAAACCATCATCGAGGACGGCGTGACCATTGAGGCCGTGCCGCTGTATAAGTTTTTGCTGGAGCTGGAAAACAGGAAGTACGGTACAGCGTATTAAATAAAAAAGCACAGGGGAGATATTATGTCATCATGACATAATATCTCCCTGTGATTTTTTGGGGAGGCTTTAACTTTTTGGTGAGGGACGCTATAGAGGGGGTGTAAAGCAAAACAAAAACAAAGGAGAAAAAATCATGATGAAAAAGAAAGTTATGCCCCTGTCCTGTCTGATGGCTGCGGCAATGCTGGCCGGGTGCGGCACGGCTGCACCGGCGGTGCCGGAGGAAACAACGGCTCCGGCTGTCGAAACGGCGGAAGCCGCCCAGGAAACCGCCCCCGCAGATGCCGCCGAGAGCAGAAGCCGCCGCTATGGAGAAACCGCCGGTGTGTGGAAGGTGGAGCCGTGCTACAACTTTGATGAGATCGTGCCGCTTTACTCCGAGTGGGACCACACGGCGGGCAAAAACGCCGCCGACGGCCTGTATGCCGTGCGCGATGGTGAGCGGTGGAGCCTGTTCTCGGCCAAGACGGGCAATATCATGATGCAGGATGCTGCGCAGCAGATGCCCTACCTGTACGGTACCAACGAGCTTTCCGTCTGGCTGGACGATGAATATTATAACTACGACAATTTCGCGGCCATGCGGGAAAAGTGCGAGGGCCTGAACGCCGAGCTGCAGGCCAATGGTGCGGAGATAGAGGTCCTGTACGATGGTGTGGGCGGGTATGCAAAACCGCTGGATCTACACCGAGGACAGCCAGATTTATTATGACCTGCTGGGTACTTACGAGTTCAGCGGTACGCCGCTGGCGCAGGTAAGCGACGCCCCGGCGCTGTTCGGCGTGCGCCCGGCAACCTGGGACAACGAGTACCGGTGCTACACCGTGGCCAACGGTGCCCCGTATGCGGTGGCGCGCAGCGACGGCTCCATGCTGAGCAGCTTCCGGTACAAGAACGTCTGCATGGCGGGCGACGAACTGATCGCTGTGGAGGACACCGACGGAAACTGGGGCTACTGCGACATCAACGGTGAGGAGGTCATCCCTTGCACCTACCAGGCTGCGATGCAGGCGGAGGGGGCGTCCGGAACCTATCGACTACCAGTTCCCGGATATGTCCGGCGTGGTGGTTGTACAGGATGCAGACGGCGCAAGAATGGCGCTGTACACCGATGGAACGGTCTGCATCGAGGCTGGCCGCTTTGAGGATCTGGCCCCCGCGCAGGGCGGCTGCGTCTGGGCCAGGCAGAACGGCCAGTGGGGCTTGTTGGAGGTGAAATAACGCAATAAGAAAGGAAAACCCCCGGTGAAGGTTGCTTCACCGGGGGCAATTTTTATGGGCAGTCAGCGCATGTATTTCAAGGTTTCACGGCAGGCATCGGCAAGGGCGCGGTTGGCGGTGCAGCCGTAGCCTTCCTCATAGAAAGTGGCGACCTTTTCCATGGCCCACGCGCTGCCGGCCTTGGCGGCGTGCTGGTACCAGGCCAGCGCCAGCGGCAGGTTGGAACCGCGGGGGTCCATCTCGCAGCAGTAGCCAACGGCGGCGGCACACTCGGCATCGCCCTGTGCAGCGCCTGCGTAATAATAGTTTACGGCCAGCTTCCAATCCTCAAAGGATTTTTGCTGCTATTGCGGCGGACGTAATTCAGGTAGGTATGTCCCATCTGCTTCAGCTCTTCCAGCGAGGTTTTCTGAATCATCTGCATAACGAGGGAAGACGTATGAGATATATAAGGCGTGTCCGGTTTTCAGCTCTTCAGTGGCAACCAGTTCGGTAGGCATGCAGCCAAAGTCGGAAATACAACCCCATTGCTCATCCGTGTATAGGGCATCCGGAAGGTTACGCTGTATATGGCAGCTTACGCTCAAACGGCCAATCTCATCCAGGCGGGAATTCCCTATAGGATTCATCATCTGATTTATTGTAGTAGTCCCGATAAATATAGTAAAGATTGATGGCGTACTGTTCCCAGAGTGCGGCCTGATGAAAAAGACTGCGGCACACCAACACCATACTTATAGCATTCGGAAAGTGTATCGGCGCCGTAAGAAGCGAACCATACAGCAAGGTCATCAATCTCTGTAGAGAAGTATTTATATCCACCACGTGCAAAAAATTCATTCTGTAACAGCAGGGTCTTAATGTCATCGGCGCACAGGGTGTTTTCGGTATTATTCAGGTCTCTTTTCAGATGGTTAATTAAAGAGTCATACGACGACACAAACGCATCGGTGGAAGCGCATTCATTGTCAGGATACAGAAGCGGCGCAGCTTCCTCATTGGGGTAAAGCGACAGCTGAAGTTCCTGCAGGTGAAAATCAATACGACCACATTCTCTACGAACATCTTCCTCATAGGAATCACTCTTCGGGTCATAATCCATGCCTTGCGGCATGGGGCGCTTGGAGATCTGCGCCAGCAAATCGCGGCAGATCACAAGGTTTTCATAGTCATTAAAGTCATGAGCCATACACTTTTTGCATATAGCTGATACTATGCTCATTCACAGCTGCTCACTCCTCTCAATCTTTAAGATCAGCAGAACCTGTTACCATCTTGGAACAGGCCTGCATGGCAAACCAGCCTGTCACCATGATGGGGAACAGGTAAGGATAATTTCAAAAGATGTTCATGATCAGCATAAGGCCGACAGCAAAGCCAATCTTGCCGGGAACACGCGCCATCTTGAACAGATAGAAATACACGGCGGCACCGATTGTGTTTTCCAGATGGCGGTACTGCTTGTAGGTTTTGCGGCGGCGTGTACCGCATCCAGAACCAGCAACCCCGCAAACAGGAAAAAGCAGATCCAGGAAAGAGGATTGTAGACAAAACGGAAGACTCTTGTCAGCCAGAAATAGGGATCCAGGGAAAGGTATTCCAGGTAACAAGTAAATAAGCGTCAGGGCAATGCCGGGCGCCAGAAGCGGCTTATAGCGATGGGTCTTGAAGATCATGCGCACAGCGGTCAATGAACATGTGGGCGATGGCGTCGCGCTGGCCGTCATGCATGTTGACCAGTACAAAGAAGGGCGCAGATTTTGCGCCAAAGAGACCGCAAAAGCCGCCCCACATTAGCAGAACAACGAACGAGGATGCCATAGTGGCGTAATAAAGTCCCTTCGAGAGCAGATCAAGCGCCTTTTTGGTCTTGCCGCCATTTTCTTTCGTGAATTGAATATCCTTTTAAAAACGGCTGGCGGCTTGCATAGTCCATTTCCGGCAGTTCTTTTGGGGGGATAGGCCCTTGTAGCGCCGTGCAAAAGGCCCTGCTCCAATTCTGCTCCTGGCATTTCGGGACAGAGGTGCTCATACTCGCGGGGGAACGCGGCCCCGATTTGGCTGGGGAAGATCGCCTGTGCGTTGAGCGGGCGCTCCACGGGCCGACCAGAAAGGGGGGCAGTAATGTCGCCGCCTTCAAAGGGAAAGGCAGCCCCTCGCCGTAGAGTGATGGCGCGAAGCATGAGATCTTCCGCCCTTGGCGGCAGCTGTTCCCGGTGTGGATTTGTGATCCTCCAGCCATGGCTTGGCCTGATGGAACGCCAGGTCGTATTCGTCGTGGGGTTCGATTGTCCGGCCAAGTTCCTCGGCAATTTCGTCCCGGACATGCCGCATGTGGGCCAGGGCTTCGTCCTGGGCCGAGCAGTACAGGTGTGCCGTCAGCCAGCAGGCCAGGCAGGCCAGGTTCAAAAAGGTCCTCGGTATCCAGGTCTTCGGCATCGGCGCTGGAATGTGCCGTGTAGTTGCGCAGTGCCATATAGCTGTTTAGCGCGCTGTTAAAGGCAGAGGGGGAGCAGTCCTCGATGGAAACCGCCCGGCAGCCGCCTGTCATGTAGGTATTCAGCGTCCCGTCTGAGTACATGTACAGCATCCATTTGGCGACGCCGCTTGCATCAAAGCTGCCGGTATTAACTTCCTTATTGTCTGTGGCAAAGATGTAGTTGGGGGCGTTTTCTTTATTGTACTTTTTAATGTCATCCCACCAGCGATCGTTTCCCCGAAAGTGCAGGTTCATTTTCGATGATCTCATCGATTGCCGCACGTCCGAAATCGCGAAAAGCCGTTTACAAAATCATTTTGCAATAGAATGAAATTGTAAGTGCCCCGGTTTTCTGTTTTCATTTGTTCCAAATCCATAGAGTATTGACCTCCTCCTTTTTTTTCCGAAATCCCACCTTATCATAGCACGGAAGCAGCGGGGTTTCAATCGTTCATTATAGGAATAGGGTCCCCCGGCAAACAAAATTAAAGAAAATCCTGAAAATCTCTTTAACTTTGCCAGGGGCCCCTATTGTAAGGGTGTAAGAAAAAAACAAAAACTTAGGAGGAAATACACTATGAACCATTACGACGAAGATAAATCCGCAATTACCGCTGCCCTGATGGGTCTTTCTTGTGAAGGGGACTGCGGCCCGCTTGGGATACTCATGCACTGCGCCGTCCTCACGCTGGTATTTTGCGCGGCCACCATAGCGATTACGCTGCCGTCGGCTACGCGGAAGATCCTGAAAAAGGTGTACAACAGCGCCGATGGCACTCCGGATCGCAGCGAGGAAGAAATGCTGCAGGCGCACCCCCAGGCTGCCAAGCTCTGCCGGGTACACAAGGCACTCTTTTCCGTGGCCGGTGCGATCATCCTGGTGTTCGCCTGGGCACAGAATGTCCTGCACCTGCCCATTGTACACAGCCTTTTCTTCCGTGTGATCGGCTCTGTGGGCAGTGCCGCCGTCTTTGCGACGGCTGCAGTGGGGATAGTTCTGATCGCCGCTGCACTGGCCGCCCACAAAAAGGCCAGGAAGGACAACGTCTGACACAAAAAAGCATAGAAAAAGGAGAAAGTAATCATGTTTGAGCATAAAGTTGACGACCATACCACCTACATCATCTGCGATCCCCATACGGCAGCCTGGTATAACATCTTTTGGCTGATCGGTGCCATCATCAAGCTGTGCGTTTTCGCGGCAGCGGCCCTTTTGCGCCGGTGCTGATCCTGCCGCTGTGGGGGCTGAACAACTCGCGCGACAATACGCCGGACCGCGGCATGGGGGAGATGTTCCGTGCGCATCCCTGCCAGTGCTTTTTCAGCATTATGTCGCTCGTTTCCTTTGCCGTGACGAGCGTATGCTTTGCGATCGAGTACCATATCACCAACGGATGGGAACTGCCTCAAAGCGCTTACGTGAATACCCAATTGTTCCAGGCTGTAAACCCGGTCTTTACCAATGCCGTCTGGGCTACGCTGGCCATCGGAGGAATCCTGGTGCTGATGTTCCTGGATGTGATGAAAAATGACTGACCCTGTGGCTTTTTCATTGAATCAGGCGGCGGGATTTGCTATACTATAAAAAGATGCCGCCCACTGCGGCAGGAAAGGAATGTACTTCCCATGAAACGTATCTATATAACGGCAATCCCGCTGGACAGCAACTTCGCCATTGACTCCTATGCGGCAGAGAGCCGGTAAACTACACGCAGACCCTGGCGAAACCGACCTACTTCCCCATTACCCCGATCCTGGCCGATACCGCCCACGCCGGGGATGAGATCAAGGTCATAGCGGTGCGCCAGATCAACAGCCCCCACAGCGAAAACCTGGAGATCTTCCGCCTTGAGCTGGACGGCCTGGGCCTGCCCTATACGCTGGTGGATCTGACCACGCCGGAAAACCAACAGCGCGATGGCCTGCTGGCTTTGTTTGAGGCGCTGACCGATGCGATGGACGGCGATGCCTGCTATTATGCGGATGCAACGTTCGGCACGAAGACTTACCCGCTGGTGCTGTCCTCGGCCCTGCATTATGCAGAGAAAATTTTGGATGATACCGAGGTATGCGGCATCTATTACCGCGAGTTGACGCGGGAAAACGGGAAAGTCAAGAGCGTGCGCCAATATGACATCAGCACCTTGTTTACGCTGGATGGCATTGTAGATATGGCTGCCGAAGCAGACCTGCCGGACAAACAGAAGTTTATCAGCGTAATGCTGCACCCTGACCGGGAGGTGTGACCCATGGCGGAAAACGCAAAGGACACCAAAAAGCAGGCTGCCCTGCGTGAGCAGATTGAACACCACCCGATATGGAACTACCCGCCGGAGGAACGCTTGCAGCATAACCGTGAATGGCAGCAGTTGTTTTTGCTGGTATTCCAGTTTAAAGAGTTTCTTTCAAGATCGAGAACCGGCTGGAAAACACCGATACAAACGCCATGCTGCAGGATGAAGACGCGCTGTTGGATGCCCGCTACACGCGCCGCAGCAAACTGCGTACCAAGCTGGATACCCTGACCTTTACCGAGTCTATGTGCAAGGCCGTTTCCAAGTACGATGTCAATTCCGGAAAGCCGTTTTTGGCGTATTTTGATGCCATCTATGCCAACGCCATGCACGACAGCGTAAACAGCAAGGCAATGCGCGACCAGGGAGACATGCGCCTTTCGCGCCGCGAGGGCCAGCTGTGGAAACGCCTGTGCGAACTGTGCGAAAAACAGGGGCTTGACCCCAAAAACCTGCCCGCCGGCTTTTTACGAGACGGCTGCCGACTGCCTGGACGTGGACGAAGCAGCCCTGAAACGGCTGGTCCTGAACGCGACGACCGCGCGGCGCACCATCTCGCTGAATGACGATACCCACAAGGACGACGACGGCGAGGCCATCATGTTTGACGCCGATGATCCCAATGCCACGAGCATGCAGGGAACGGCTGGAAAGCGCTACGGAAGCGCTGCGTGTGATTGTGATGTTTGCTTCCAAGGACGTGACGGAGTTCCCGCGGATCTTCTTTACCAACGATGTGATAGCCCTGCTGTGTGACGAAAAGCCGGCCATCCCGCCGGAACGGTACTGCACTGTGCTGGAAAAGAAGGAGGACCTGCTGTGGGCCAGAATCTTTGCGCGGGATTACATGAACTTTTTGTTTGAGCCGCACAAGCCGGACCGCCTGCGCCCGCTGCTGGATATAAAGCCGACCCATCAGCCCAAAGACCGCACGATTTCCACCTTTACCGGCAAAACGACCGTGACCATCAGCAACCGGCGCAAAGAATATAAGAAGCTGCTGCAAAAATGCAGGAACAGCTGCGCCAAAGCTGAAACGCCGACACATAAAAAAGCAAAAGCGTCCGCCAAATCGGCGGGCGCTTTTTGTGTGGGGCAATGTGTTATCCCTCGCTGCTTACAACGGGGAAACTGGTGTAGGAATGTAAAGGAAACGGCGTTTTGCCAATCCTGTGCTACCGAGATCTGATTCGGATTATGGTAGCCGAGCCGTGCATCCAGCTGGCAGAAGACGCCGATGCGGTTGATCAGACTTTCGAGACCTGGCCGTCATAGCCAAGCACCAGGCAGCGAAGCTCATCCAGAGAGGAAATCGTCAGCCGGTTCGAATGGGCGGCGTTGTTGCGAAGATCACCGGCGCGGGCAAAATCACGGTAGGTCTTATCCCACCATCCGGCATTTTGCGGGTAGTTTGCCTGGCGGCTCAGGGCCGGCCATTCGGTTGCTGAAATGCTTGCCGTCCAGCCCGCCGTAAAAGTTGCCGATGGTGATTTTTTGGTTTTCAGCTTGGGGCTGTTCCAAGAGGACAGGGCCGGATTTTTTTGTTTACAAGCCAGCTGCCGATCACCTGGTCGGCCCGGTAGAGAGGGAAGATGGCTTCTTTCATACGCTGTTCCAGCAGCAGGCCGTACATCAGCCCGCAGGGCGAAAAGATCAAGCTGATCGTCCTTGTCAAAGCTGTGCAGCAAGCCGGTGAACATGCGGTCCACGATCACGCCCTGCTTGAAGATCAGCGCCGAACTTTCCGGCAGGCGGTTCACCAGTTCCGTGACATGGGCGGGGAAACGGTTCTGATCGGCACTTTGCAGCAACTGGTTGAACATATCGTCCAGGCTGATGTTTTTGCCGTTGAACATCTCGTCCAGGCCATCGGCCATGTTGCGGCCGTTTTCCTCGAACCATTCGGTGGCTTCTTCCTCGGTGGCGGCTTCGGGCAGATATTGGATCTTTCCCAGGCTGTCGGTAAGCTGGGCACGGCCTGCGCCTTCGCTGCCCTGGTTCAGCTGGTAGACGGAATCAAACAGGGTGCTCCAATCCTCGCGGCTTGTAACGACGATGTTGTTGTTGACCTGGTTTAGATCGCCCTGCACATTGGTGCTGGTAACCGAGCCGGAAATGTTGTAGTTCGTGACATAGTTGATCACGCTGGGGGCTGCCTGTTCCGGGGCGGTGGACGGGGCGCGTATGCGGGGCTGAATGGGCGGTGTGGCGGGGGTTCCACATGTCGCTGGCCAGCATCTCCCGCAGCAGGCCGATGCAGAGCCGCCAGCGGCGGCTGCGGCGTCGGTATACACAAGGGCCCGCGCTGTACCGACTGGGGACGGTCCACGTCTTCTTCATCGGCACCGGAAAGGCCAAAGTGGGAGATCTGGGTCAGGATCTCAAATTCACGGTCATCCAGATCTTTCAGCCATTGGCTCAGCAGTAGATAGACGGTCTCCTCGGGCAGCATACAGGTGCGGATGCAGTCCTCAAAGGCGTCCTGCCCTTCCAGACCATCCTCTTTTGCCAGAAACAGCGCCTCCGCTGCATCCGGCACAATGGCGGGAAAAGCCGCCGGTCATTTCCAAAAAGCCAGTGATCTTCCTCCGGCGTAAAGGGTGAGGTGTCGCCGCCGCGGTAGATCCGGCCCAGATACTGGGAAAATTCCTGCGGGCGCGGCCGGTTTTTGGAAAAGGTAAACTGGTTCAGGCTCAGGTTATTGAAGATCGATGAGCCGGCCAAATCCTCCATGGCGGGGGCAGTACTGTGCGGTGTAAAGGTAGTCGTTCGTTACGATCATCCGCAGGGGGGCATCGGAATTTTTTCAAGATGTTTACCTGCTGGATACTGTCGGCCTGGCAGCCATCGATATTGCAGATAAAATTGTGAAAGCCCAGGACGACCAATACAAAGCAGTACCGCCGTTTTTCCATTCCTGCGCGCAGCTTTGGGCGGATGCGCCGCCTGCGGTAGTCAGCAGGGTTTCCAGCGCCGGGTCGATCAGCCCCTGCTCTTTCAGGTACGAAAATCCCTCCTGAAAGGCACAGGCCAGCAGGTCGTCCAGGTCTTTTCGGTGCCGGAGAGTCGTGCCCTCCCAAACCAGCACAATGGTAGGCTTGTTCGTGTCAGCAGCCAGTGCCCGGTTTTTTTCGGGGTAAAGTAATCTTTCAAAAAGGTATCCTTGCCGCAGCCCTTAGGGCCGAACAGCGTACCGGAGGAACGATCCTCCAACCATTCATCCAGACGGATACGCACCGTGGAAAACTCATAATGCGGTGCGTCTTTGCGGAAAATGCTCAGACATCAGTGCCCCTCCTTTCTGGGTTTAAAATAGGGATAGGGCTGCAGTTTGCAGTCCGGCAGCAGCTTATTGCGCAAGATCTGGCGGTACAGCTCACACTGCGGGCGGTAACTTCTTCTACGGGCAGAATATTCCAGCAGGCCGCGATAGCTGACAAGGTTCGACAGCACGTTGGAGATCTTATCCCAGGTGATACCGGCCGACTCATCCACAATGCTTTCCAGCACGGTAACAGGCACCCACTGGTAAGGAATGGTACATTCCGCATCAGGCAGGTCAGCACACTGCGCCATAGATCGTTCGAATCATCGGAGAGAGAATCGATCAGTTTGTCCATGTGCAGCTGCTGCGGGGAACTGCATAGCATCGCGTTGGTTGCTTCCAGCACGCGCGCCGCATACAGGGTCGTCTTTCCATTCGGCGCAGGCTGTACCGAGGGAAGTTGTCCAGGTAGGTAAAGCAGGTATCCATCAGGAGGTAGGCGGGTGGATCAGGCCGCGGGTGTAGAACCAGAGCTGATCCAGCGCACGGAAATTGCTTTCCAGATCGACCGTATCGATGAGGGAGGAGGTCGCCGTGCGCCATTCCTCTTTGGCCATTTGGCCAATAATCATCGGGCGGCCATAGGTACATTCAAACAGCTGGGTCATGCTGCCGCCGCGCAGATAATACTCCGTCAGGCCGTTGGCGCCGCAGATCAGCAGATGGAACGGGGTGTCGCTTTGCAGAACGGCGCGCAGGTTGCTGGCGGCTGCACCGCCTACGGTCTCCAGGTCGTTGATCAGGCGGTCTGCTTCATCCAGGATATACACAATGTGCCGGTTGCCAAGTGCGGCGCACAGCTCACGACAGAATTGCGGCAGCCAGCGCAGATCCTCGTATACAACACCCTGCGAGATCCCGGCAGACAGGGCCGAAATATCCAGCGGTGCGTTTTCCTCACTGTCGATGTCTACGCCGGGGTTGGGCAGATACTGCACACGCTGCGGTGCCGGGGCAGCGGCTGCCTGCCGCTGGGCAAAATAGGCCTCCCACTTTTTGCGGTGGGCTTGCAGGCGGGAAATCGTTTCTTCCTTGCGGTATTCCTGCGGCAAGGTTTCGTCGTGCATGTAGGAATCAAGCTGATCCCACAGTTGGTTAGAGAATACATCCCGCAAGTTTTCGGAAGCACCCTGCTGGTCGGAACTCTGGACCACTTCAAGCCGCAGCGGGATCACCTGACCGTTTGTCTCGTCCTAGGATCATCTTTTGCAGCTTTTGGGTGATCATCGACTTACCCATGCGGAACTGACCACTGATCAGAAACAGCATGGGGATGCGGGAGGGATTTTCGCAATACAGGGTATGCAGGCGGCTCAACTCATTGCGGCGGCCGAAGAAGGTTTTCGTATCGCGGATGGTGTGATCCACGCGGACTTTTTGGTTTTCCGGCAGGAATTGCAGCGGCATTTCACCGCGGTAGAGCAGCAGATCATCGCCGCTCTGGACCAGGGCGCGGACCTCGACTACCGCAACGATTTCGGCGTTTTCTTCCTGCACGCGGCGGGCGGTCTTTTCGGGAATATCGGTATCGATTTGGAACGGAATATGCCACAGCGCCTTTTGGTCTTCATCCGTATATTGCTGTTTCGACAGCAGCACGGCGTTGCCGTTTCCGTTTCCTCCGCGCAGCGTCAGGCTGCGGGGAATCGGCAGCGCGGCCGCATCCCATTCTTTTTCGCCGGTCCTGATGCGGTAGCTCAGGTTAATGTATACGGGCTGCAGCGGGCAGCCGCCCACATTCTCCACATAGCCTTGCAGCGTAGTCGGCTCGCAGGGGTCGTCATAGCTATAGTCGTCTTCATCGCGGGTGCAGTAGTAGGCAGAGGACGGGTCCAGATATACCTTCATCTGCGGGCGGGCATCCAGCTTTTTCTGCTGATGCTCTGCCAGCATACGCACCAGCTCGTGGCGGTCCTGCTCGGCGGGGGTACGCTGCAGCAGGCTGCAGCGCTCCTGCTCCTGCATCAGATACTGCTCGTCCTCGTCATAAAAGTCCCTGCCGGATTCCCGGATCGGCTGTATCTTCAAATACTCCTGCAGGCAGGTCAGCGAAGCCTGACGGTAGGCCAAACGGCGGCCTTCCTGCAGGGCTTTGTTCTTATTTTCGTCTTCTTCGTCCGGGTTGGCAGTAGGCGGGCAGTTTTTCAGCACGGTGAACAGATTGGCATCCTGCAGCTGGATGCGCAGTGCCTGCAGGTCATCGTAGGCTGTTGCCCGGACTGCACAGATCAGCGCGCGGGAGAAGCTCTCCAGCTTTATGGTGGGCAGGTTGTTTTTGGCTGCATCCACCAGGCAGCGGACGATACTGGCTGCCGAGGGCTCCGGCTCTGCGGCCAGCAGCTCGGCACCGGCCATATAGATCAGGGAAAGGTCCTTTTCCTTCGCCACGGCCCTTTTGAAGTCGGCCGTTTCGCTTTCCGAGGAGAACAGCTCCATCACCCGCTGACGGCACTGGTCGACCCGCAGGCTGCGGTCGTCCGGGGCCAGCACATCCGTGCTGTCCGCCGTCTCGCTGTCCGCCGCAGCGGGCTTTTCCTCTGCTGCGGGGGCGGCTGCCTGAGAGGCCTCTTCCTTCTCCTCCGGCTTGCGGGCCTCGCGGCAAACGTCCTTCGGGTCGGCAAACACATAATTCGTGCCGCTGCGGGCAAGCATCAGCCGGATGCGGGCGCGGATCATAGCAATGCGGGAGGGGTCCTCGGCGGGGATGCGGAAATAGCGGGACTCATCGTTCGGGGTGTTGTGGTCGTACTCGATGCCAAGCTTTTTGACGATCTCACACAGGTCCGGGTCCCATTTGACGCGGTGGCTTCCGCTGCGGGGTCATGCATACTTTCCAGCAGCACCCCCTTGATCGCATCCAGGTACTGTGCACCCTTAGCGGTGGCGCACAGCTTTTCTCGATGCAGGGATCGATCAACTCAGGCTTGGGCAGCAGAATGGCCACAAGTACCTGCACGGCAGCAACCTGCTCCCGGCGCATCAGGGGGTAGTATTTTTTGGCCAGCTCCCGTGTGCGGTCACAGAACAGGAACAGATAGGCGATCATGTTGACGAACTTGTCCGGGGGTGTGTTCAACAGCTGGTTTGCGGTTTGGTCGGGATTCCCCAGAAGCTGCGCCCAGGCGTAGATGATTCCGGTTGGCAAGGCTGACGGCATTGTCCGAGAAATATCTTTTCCCGTTGCGGACCGTATCGGTATAGGTCTTGCTCCACTGGGTGATCTTCTCAGGCTCCACATCATACGCGCGGATGGCAAACTGGATGGCCGCGTGAAGGGTCGATGGATTGATTGTGCTGGTGTAGTCGTTATAGAGCGTCATTGCCTTGATGTAAAAGGCGGAATGGCCGGCATTGGTGGTGTGGGAGAACTGCTCCCGCCATGTTGTGCAGGTGGAGGGGGCTCCCATCATTTCCAGGGCACGGCTGCGGAACTCCGCCTGCTCTTTGGTGCAGTCTGCTTTATGCTGGCCCAGCGCACAGAAGAAGAACTGCGTCTCCTGCATGGGCAAAGCGGCGCAGTTTTCGACCCAGCGCAGGTCTTCCGCGTCGCCCTTGCGCAAATATTCCTCATACCACTGGAACGTATCACGGAAGGAGCGCAGCAGGGGCAGGGTAGCCATGGGGGCAAATACGGCTTTCAGGGCGTCGTTTTTCTCCGGCGTTCCGGCAAGGAGATTCTTGGCCAGCGTGCCGACCAGCTCATGCGGTAGGCTCTGCCAGACGGAGCAGCGCGTCCACTGGTTCGTTGCGTTCGGCGTACCGTTTTTGCCACGCCCACCAGTGCAAGGCGCAGTTTTTCGGCTTCTTCGCCGCCCTGGATCAGCAGGTCAAAGCAGGGCTGCCAATTCCCGGTCGCCAGGGCCGTGTGCAGTTTCGGCGCACTTTTCAGGATGTCGGCATACTGTCTGCGGCAGCGTTCGATCCAGTCATCCTGGAATTTGTTCTGCCGCGCAGAGAGGAGGAACCATTCGGCCGGGTCCTGTCCGTCCAGGATCGTGCTGCCGGGGCAGCGCTGCAGCCAGAGAATAGCATATTCCACATACATGGCGCGGGTGGCGTCATTATCTCTTGCCTTCACGCGCAGCAAACGGTCCATCAGCTGCACGATGCTGCCCCTGCTCGTTCGGGTCATCACGGTGGCAGGCTGCATAAAATTCAATGCTCATCAGGAATGCATCGGAGCGGAATTCCTTTGTGGCAAAGCGCAGCAGCACACGATGTGCCAAGGCCTCGTCTTCCGGCGATTCAATCATTTTGCGGCAGAAATACTCGCCAAAATGCCGCCAGTTCCAGTCGAAGGCATCCGGCAGGATCAGGTTGTATACGTCCTGCTCCTCCTGCTCGGTACAGCGGCGCGGCACGGCAAAGCAGTCCTCGTACAGTTCGCGCATCAGGCTGGGCAGTCGGAGCTGTACGCCCGCTGCTTCGTCGGGGTCTTTCATCTTGGCCAGCATTTGCGGGCCAATAAACTGCATCAGCGTATAGGTGGCAGGGTCGGTGCCCAACCGGGCCAGGAACGCACAGCCCTCCATCGGAAGTTTCTCGGTAATAATGGGGTACTGCACGGCGAACACGTCGTAGTACAGGTTCAACGCCTGCCCGCCTACACAGAACGACACATAGCGGATTGTCTGCACCACGGTCCAGGATTCGGTTGCCAGGTAGCTCTGTGCAACGGCCGGGTAGAGCTTGCGCAGCGTCTTTTGCAGCTGCTGGCGGTCCATCTCCGCAAAGACGTTTTTGTCGCACATCTCCTGCAGGTTGTCGCTGTACTGCATCCGCTCGGCCAGCTCCGAAGCCTGGTTGAAGCGGTGCACCAGCCCGCGCAGGAAGAACATATACTCGCCCTCCTGCCAGAACAGCCGCAGGGCGGCCTGCCAGGTTCTGGGCGTCATCCACGGCGGCGCAGTAGAAGGTCTGCGCCCGTGCATGGGGTTGGCCTGGGTGCGCTGCAGCAGGCTCCAGGCCGCATTTTTTCGGCTGCTGTTCGTCAGGATGGCCCAGACCAGCACGTTCTGCGCCTCCGTGGAGACGGCGGCGTTCTGATCCAGCTGAAGCATTAGCTCCGATACCTGATCGGAAAAAAATCAAAGCTGACATAGGCGGTTGCCACGGTGCTCCATCTTTCCAGGAACTTGCTGACGCTTTCTGAGTCATTCTCGGCGGCCTGCTGGAGCCAGTACAGCATGGGGGCTCCTTTGGCCGCTGCGTCCGCAAGGCTGCCGCGGGTAAGGATGTCGGCCGAGGCCAGGCAGTCGCTGCGGCAAAGCACCTGCAGGTACATCGAAGCGGCGACCGTATCCCCGGCCTGCAGGGCATCGGCGCGCAGCTGTGTCAGGGTCTTATACTGTTCTGCCGGGGTGGAAGATGCTGCCGGTTTTTCCTGTGCAGGAACGGGGGCACCTCCTGCGGCGCCTGGGCGGCTTTGCGGTTCGGCTTCTGCGGCAGGCTCCGGGGGCAGCGGGCTGCGGGGCTTCCGGCTGGGCGACCGGTGCCTGGGCAGGGGCTCTGGCTTCCGGTGCGGCCTGGGCGGGGATTGCTGCGGCTTCTTCCTGTTCCGGCAGCGGGCTGCTGTCCGCTTTCAGACCGTATTTGCCAAGTTCCGGGTATTTGTTCAGCAGCAGAGCGCACTGATCCGGGTACTCTTTCACGGCCCAATTGGTAAGGGCGTCCTTTTCCTTCTCGGGGAAGTTTTCTCGGGATTGGGATCAGCACATCTTCCCGGAACAGCCAGTCGACAGCGGCGTCGGGGTGTGGCCGCCGCAGCCGCTGGATGACATACAGCCAGCCGATATAGCTCAGCTGGGTCGCTGCTGCCGGCAGTTCACACCGCTGCAGCATCGGCACAAGCTGGCCGACCCAAACACCGATGGTATCGCAGATAGGCTCTGCCGTTCCCGAAAGGAACGCGTCCCGAAGCATCCCGCGGAACCAGGTGACAGCCCGGGCGCAGGCTGCATAATCCGCCTGTGCCAGTTCCAGCAGGATCATCATGTCCAACGCCTGCTGGCCGTTTTCCCGCTGCGTGGGGCAGTGATGTGACCAGTGTTTCCGGAATGGCCTTTGCCCCTGCGGCAGCAGTACTTCCGTTACATCGCGCAGATGGTTCCGGGTTCATGCGGTAACATTCCTCTGCCAGGACGCCTAAGGCATGGGCTAGCTGCGGCAGATAGGCCTGCGTGTTCAGGGCGGACAGCGTTTCCTTCAGCTGCTCGCGGTTGGGGGGCTTTGCTAAGCACAAAGGATTGATTGCCCCCGCCCACAAAGCGGAGAAATTATCGATCTCATGCCCGGTATAGATCCGGGCGCGCAGGGTCTCGCAGACATCGCGCAGGCCCATATTCTTCGGGTTGCAGATCACTGCCGTCGGCAGGGTGCGGCAGGCATCGTACAGCTTGCAATATCGGGTGTAGTCCTTGATGGCATACAGGGTGCGGAAATACCACAGACGTCGTGCTGTGCATCTGTGCCATCATTTCTTCGTCCGTTGGCAGATGCTCCGCCGCTTCTGCTAAGCGCTGCTCCTTTGCAAAGCATCGCAAACAGCACGGCGGTCAGCTGCTTTTGCGGGACTCGTTCGTCTCTTTCTGGATGGCCTTGCGCAGGCAGCGCTCGGCCTGGCCGTTTGCGTTGCCCCCTGCACATAGTACACACGCTCGTACTGCTGCATCGGGGCATTGCCGCTGGGATAGTTGTTGACCTTGGGCAGATTGGTGCAGATCATCTGAACCGTGGCCTTATCGTAGCCCATCTGTTCCAGCTGCTCCGGGCGGGAGACATAGTCCATCATGCGGCGGTCCATCGAGAGAAGCATCTGCTCAAACTCATTGGCACGGCGCTTTTTCATCTGGCTGCTGCAATGCTGGATCAGCGTTTCGTAGCGGTTTTTGTCCGTCTGCTCGGCGATCTCAATAATTTTGTCAGCAGTCCCGCATCGGTGCAGGCGGTCCAGCAGGTATCGGCTACCGTCAGCACTTCCTCGTTCTGACCGCTGCGCAGCAACGCGCCCAGATACAGCTGGGTATAGCGCAGGCTGCTGTCATACGTCTGCCGGTGGGGCGCAATGCAAACGCGGTACAGCTGGATATACTCGGCATCCCGCTTGCCGATGGGCTGCCCGTTGGCATTGTTACCGGTGCTGCCCTGCATGTGCATGGCAAGGCGGCCAACCGCCTTGTCCGGGGAGGTCAGCAGTTCTTCCACAGATAATACTCGCTCAGGTAATGGATGTTCTCCTGTGCTACCGCCAACCGTGCACCGCGTTCAAGCTCATAGGTATCCGCATTGATGCGGGGCATACGGTCCGCGATCTTGGCGGCCTGTTCCTCGGTATAGCCCTGCTTGCAAAGCATTTCCACGCAGTTTGCGCCGCGGTAGGGACGCAGTGCGTTCTCATCATACTCGCCCAGCAGCAGCCGCTCAAAGGGGGTGCGGACATCCTGGTCCGGGTAAGCATTTACATGGACCGCCGCTTCTGCAATAAGGACGGTTTCTTCCGATTTTTCTTCACGGTAGTTCTTTGCCAGTTCCCCCAGCGCTGGGTAAAGGGTCTTTTGGTGAAGCACCACAGGGTTGGCTGCTGCCAGTGCCAACAGTTCCTCGTTTTTCCCGCTGTTCTGCAGGGCCAGCGCATAGCTGCGAAGCATCGTGATCTCGCCCTGCACGTTTTCCGGGTACTGTTTGCCCAGTTCTGCGATGGCATCCCAATTTTTTCCGCTTCACAAATGGAAAAACACAGCGAAAAGGGTACCAGGCAGCGCCTTACGGGCATACTGCTTGGCCAATCCGGCGTGGTTGCCAACGACCCGCCACAGCCGCTGCGCGATCGCTTCCGGTGTATGGCCGTTCGGCAATTTATCCGCGCGCAGCTGTGCCGTGATCTGTGCCGTTTCCTCCTCGGTATAGCCCTGGTGTTGCAAGGCTTCCGGCTCTGTTGCAAGGGGCCAGTGCGGCCGACAGATCACCATCGATCAACAGTTCTGTCAGCTGCTTCTGCGGCTCCTTTTTGGGGGCCAGTTCCAGGGGATTTACAGGTTCCGGCGCGGCCACAGGTTCTTCTGCCACCGGGGGCGCGGCAGGCGCTACGGCGAAGCGAGGGGTACAGGGGCAGGGGTCGTCGGTACAGCAGGCGCGGCCGGCTGTGCAGAAGCAGCGTTGTCAAAACGCAAGGGTCTCCATCCCGAAGCAGGAAATGGAAAGGATGTCGTCCAACGGGATGTCCATCTGCCCGTTTGGCAGCAGCACGGTCAGCACAGAACGCATAATATCCGTCTGCACCGGGTTGCCCACAAGACTTCCGTGCGAAGCCGTCTCGAGGGTAACCGTTTTGTAGATATATGGAATCAGCTTTTGGCACATATCAAGACGCAGTTCCATAATGCGGTAATTCCTTTCTATAGTAGATTTTTTAGGGGAGCAAATCTGTACGCCGATGGCGATACATGTTTAAATAAAAGTATACTGCAACCTTTTTTCCGAATCAAGGGATATAGCCGCCATTCGGCATGATGCAGTCTGTTTTTTGGTTTTTTTGTGTACTCTGCGAATTGACCTTGCATGACACAGGGGCATCCAAAAAGGCCGCAGGGCAAGCGACAGAAAGGCTGCTTGCCCTCGGCCTGTACCAGTTACAATGGCCGGTACACAAAGTGGGGTGGAAAATCATGGGGGAAGGCGGGGTCACGGTTTGCCGGGGATCACGGTCAGCCCAAGCGCGATCAGAAAGACCATTCCCAGTCCGATCAGGGCATAGGCAACGGCTGTTCCCACAACCAGTGCCGCCAGGGGCCTGCCTGTGCGCCAGCGACCGGCCAGACCAGGCACCAGAACGCCAGCACCATGGCGATGCCGGCCGCCGCCGCCACCATGGTCAGGTGTTCTTTCCGGGGGCAGAAGGTCTCCATTTTTCTTCATCACGATTTCCATTGTTTCCTCACTTTCTGCAGCTTGGCTGCCTTATGCGTTACATTGTCCTGGTGGTTGTACTCTCGACGTTTCTGGTGACTGCCGCGCTGTACAGGTCGTCGATGGTCGCATACCCGTAGTAGTACCAGTTCATCGTGGAGTCGCTGAAGCTGAACTGCTGCAGGCCGGAGTCGATGGTGACCGTTCCTCGGCGCTGTCGTAGCTGTTCAGCCCGTTGGCGACATTGCCGTTTCCGTCCACGCTGACATTCTTGAACGAGATGTACCAGTAGTAGCTGTTGTCGTCCTCGTACACTTCGTCGTTGAAGTTCTGGTAGCGGTTGTGTACATTGATCTTATACACAAGGGTCACAATGTCGTTATCGACCCAAAAACTATCCTCCTTCGGGGTCAGGGATGTAGTCACCCACGTAGTCCATACCGATCAAGCTTCGCTGTCAGTGTCCCAGTGGTTGGCTGCATAGGCTTTGAAGGTGTCTTCGGCCTGGGCTTTCAGGCTGTCCAGCACCGTATCCGTCAGCAGCGCGGGCGTGGTAACGTACTCATTCAGGCCGCTGACCGTAAAGGTTTTCTCGGTTTCGGCCGGGATGGCGCCATACTTCTCGATACAGTCGCTGAAATCCTCCCGGTTGCTGCTGGCCGTCAGGGTCACGGTATCGCCGTTGCGCAGGCCGTCCGTGGTATCCAGCGTGTAGTGCAGGCTGCCGCCCGCTTCGGCGGTGGGCAGGCTGTTCACGGTGGCCGTGCCCTGGGGCGCGGTACCGTTGAACTCCACCGTCACACCATCGAACGCATCAAAGGTGTTGACCTTTTCCAGCCCGGAGACCGTGTAGGTGATGTCGCTGTACTTCACCTTGACACCGAAAAGCGTTTCCGCTTCGTCCTCGCTCTCGTTCCAGCTGTAGGTGATGACATCTCCGTTTCGCAAGCCGCTGGTCTTGTCGGCGCTGCCCGTGGCACAGTAGTCCACAAACAGTTCCGTCTCGGAGCCGCTGTAGAGGTCGGCGGCCAGGCTGCTCAGGCCGTAGGTAGACTCCTTGTGGTCGTTCATCGCCTTTTTGAAGCTGTCCGCGATCCGCTTGCCATAGTCTGCTTCCAGCTTGTCCGTGTCGAACGAAACGTCCAGCTTGCCCAGGGTGTCGTACCCCTGTGCCGTGATCGTCACGTAGCGCTGCAGGTCGATGGACGGCATGCGGTTGGCAAGCCCCTACGCCGACGACCGCCAGCAAAGCCACGGCCGCCACCGGCAGGGCCAGCTTTGCGGGGGTCTTTCTTTGCTGCCTTTGCTTCGGGGGCTGCATCGCCGCCCACACGGCTGCCGCAGTAGGGGGCAGAAAGCCTGGCCGTTGTCGATCTCTTTACCACAATGTACACAAATCATTTTATATTTCCTCCTTGTTTTGTACCGGCTGTTTTGCTCGGCTTGTTTTGTTTTCCTTACACCCTTTCTATAGGGTCCGGTTTGGGCCATGTTAAAGCCGATTTAAAAAATTCTGCCGCACAAAAAAAAAAAGGGGCCGTGACCGGCCCCTTTTTATTCGTCCATCACCTCCGCACGTCGTCCTTTCCGGCTGTAGTCTGTCTTTTTGCGCATGATGCGTGGGCAGAGCTTTGACGCCCTGCCACAGCACACGGTTGGCACGCACGGCAGCACGCTGCGCTTTTTAGAGCGCTTCTCTACCGGTACGCAGGTCTGCATCGGTCATTCCTCCTCTCTGGTTTCCTTCTCTGCATCTTTCCAAGCGCGGAACAGTTCCTCCGCCTCCCGGGTAATATCGTTTCGTACAAGGTCGGCCAGCCTGCGGAACTGCACACTGGCCGAGGGCAGCGTCCCGCTATCCAGCTGCCGCTGCGCACGGACGATGACGCTGGCTATGTAGCCGTCCAGCGTCATATCCTGGCGCAGGTCGTAGTCCCGCGCGGTGCGTTTTAGGGGGAAAAGCTCCTCCATCAGCGCCTTGCGCTCAGCCGGGGAAAATGGGGTTATCTTCATCATTGTTCTTCTTCTCCTTCCTTTTCCTGCTTGATACGGTTCAGCAGGCGTTCCGCGTCTGCCGTGATGTCGTTTACGACAAGGTCGGCATACCGTTCCTGCGTCTCGCCAAACGCCTCCTCGCCTTCCTCCTCGATCAGGCGGAACAGCTCCTCAAAATGGCACTGCTCCCCGTGCCCGCCGTGCCAGAAGGGGCCGCGCTTCGCATACAGCGCGCCCGCCCCCGTTCCGCATATTGAAGATGAATGTATCCAAGGTCACGTCCCGGTAGTAGTCATAATCGATACTTCACCATCCTCCGTATGCCGACAGTGCTGCTCCATCAGCTGTTCCCGCTCGGCAGCAGGATAGGCATGGGGCTTTGCATCCGGCAAAACCGCCAGGTAACTGTCCATCAGGTCGACGACATAGTCCGGGAAGGTCTTTTTCCCGGGAAGCTCTGTCCCATCTTCCAGGCGGAGCTCTTTGGTGCCCTTCGCCGCACGGCGGACAAGTTCACACACGACGCGCCGCCAGCCGTTCTCGCTGGTCTGTATGGAAAAAAACGCGCGAAGTTAAGCTCATACAGGTTGATTTCTGCTGCGTCAGCGTCGCGGTAAATGGATTTGTTTGGCATCATAGGGATTATCCTCCTTGTTTTCTGTTTGTCCTTACATGGATACAATAGGGGTTGCGCGAAGGGAAGTTAAAGAGATTTGAAAAAATCTTAAAAGATATTATAGCATCACGCCGTACCATCCCGCAGTTCCCGCTTGTATTTATAATAGGTATTGCGGGCAATGCCGATGAGCTTGATGCAGTCGCCGTCGGCCAGGGTTCCATTAAAATCCCGGCTGTGCTTCAAAAATCAGCGCCTTATGCGGCGGCAGCTTTTTTATGTTCAGCTTGCGGCCAGGGATCTGCCCGATTTGTTTGCCGTTCAGCCGGGCGGTCATCAGACCCTCGCGGGTGCGCTGGTGCAGGTCGTCCACCTCTTTTTTGCGCTTGGGCAAAGGCAAGGCGGATCTGCTCGGCGGCCAGGTCGGCGGTGTAGCGGTTCAGCGCATCCATCACCCCGGCCACAAAACGATCCGTTGCGGCGCTGCCGGTCTCCGGTGCCGTACCGATCTGCCGCTGCAAAGCCTGCTTGTAGGTATCTGTGTTGATGTGCGGCTCCTTCAAAAAAGCACAGATTCACGCCGCGCTTGTACAGCGTTTCGTACAGGGCACAGCCCTCGTCGGCGCTGCGGCTCATGCGGGAGACGCTGTCAAACACGATGGTATCCCCTTCCTGCACAATGCGCAGCAGCTTGTCCAGTTCCCTGCGACCCTGGCTGGCTGTGCCGGTGTAGACCTCCCGCACGATATGGGCCGCTGGGTAGGCAGCGGCAATGTTGCGGACCTGGCGCTCGATATTTTGCTGCGGCGTGGAAATGCGGCAGTATCCATAGACAAACATTCGTATCACCTCTGACGTTCGTTTGATTTGATACTTCTATTATAGGGACACACCGCCCCGCCGTCAACAAGATTTGCTACTTTTTGCAACCACCTCACTTTTTGGTACTATTTTCTTACGGGCGTCAGCCGTTGTTCTGCAGCAGCTCCTGGTATGCTTCGGAACTCTCCAACTCATCCAGGATGGGGCAGTGGTAGACATCGTGACCGAAGTCACCGCAGAACACACAGTCACCGGTGAACGGGGTGTTTCCGGGCAGACTTGGGTCTGTGTCCTCCGGGCAGGTGTCATACCCGAAGATCACACACCGGGGTCCCTTGATGTACCGGCTGCCGTCCGGGCGCTGGACAACACCGCCCTCCGGGATGTCGGCATCTCCCTGATAGTAGATGCGGCGGCCTGCCCAGTCGACCTCATAACCGGGGTCGGCGGGCTGGGCGGCTTCGGCGGCGGGCTGTTCAGCCGCCTGCGCAGCGGCTTGCTCCGCAGCCTGGGCCGCGGCCTGCTGCTGGGCGATCACGGCGGCTGCCTGCTGCTCCGCCGTTTTCTTTACGGCGCAGGTATCGGCCGTATGCCCCGTGCCGCCGCAGTAGCTGCACTTGACGACCTCCTGCACGACAAGGTTGTAGGTGGTGGACGCCTCGCCCGCCGTGCTGGCCGCCGTGATGGTGGTCTGCCCGGGTGCATGGGTCGTAATGACGCCGCTGTCGTCTATGGTGGCGACGCTCTCATCGGCGGAGGTCTATGTGATTGTCTTGTCGGCAGCGTCCTCGGGCAGGACGGTGGCGTGCAGCGTCCAGGTCATGCCTTTGTTCAGATGCCGCCTTCCTGCTCCAGCGTCACGCTGGTGGGCACGACCACGTCGGGCGTAGGAGCCGGGTGGCCGTGGCTTCCGGTGCAGCGGTCTCGAGGGGTGGCTTCCTCGCTGCGGGAGGTCTCGGCAGGTTGGGGCACCTCCTTCACGGCTGTGCTGCCGCACCCCGCCAGGCTGAACACAGCCACCAGCGCAGCCGCCGCAGTGAGGATACGAGTTTTATTTACAGTGATCTTTTTCATGTTTTCTTCTCCTTTGTGTTTGGGTTTGTTTCCTTACACAAAGGCTATAGGGTATGTGGCGGGGAAAGTTAAAGACCGACAAAAACTTTTGGACAAATAAAAAAAACCGCTCGCGGTTAGGCAAGCGGTTGGTTCTTGTTAATATTTTTTGTATTGCTCAATCAACATGTGCAACGCGACAACAGTATCTGCGTAGTTTTCGACGCCTCGTTCCTGTACGTCCTTTAGAAATTGACTATAATCAAAGGAGTATGCGAACGGACACATCTGGGATAGCAGGAATTGGAAGCTCCCACATAAATAATGTAGCGTTTCTCCGTCCATATCCTCCACTTTCATGGTTTCATCATCCATGAAAACCTTAATTGTATGCTGAAGCATCTCATTGATTTTATTGGTGTCGATGGTTTTTGGGCTTTACGTTTTTGTATGGCTCAAGGCGACGCAAAACAACATCCTTTAATGCTATGCGCAGAGAAACTTCTTCCGGACGCTGGTTTACTTCTCCATCACACATATCAACGCTCAAACTGCGGATTGTGGCTTCACACACACATCGCTTCCAAAAATCATCTCCTGTATCATACGAGAAGAGTTCATCAAAAATTTCGCAAAAAACTTTTTGAGCGAATACATTCGGTATTCGACATCGTATTTGTCCATTTATTTTTCTCCTTTCATAAATAAATATAAAAATCGCTCGCGGTCACGCAAGTGGTTGATTGTTGAGGGCTGATAACGGCGCTTAGTATTTCTGGTATTGTTCGATCAGAGTGTACAGTGCAACGATTCTATCTGCATATCCATTGATACCCTGCTTTTTGACGAATTCCCTGAACTTATTGTAGTCCACGGCGTATGCAGTCGGGCAGGATTTGAACAGTAAAAAACGGAAACTACCGCATAGATAGTGTAGGCTTTCGCGGCTCATATTTTCAACGCGTTCGCCGTCCATAAAGTTTTTCAATGTGATGTTGAGCATTTCATTAACTTTGCTTGCGTTAATTACGTTTGGCTTTACGCCTTTATAAGGTTTGAGACGGTAAGTGATGACATCTATCTGTGCTTGGCAAAGAGAAATTTCTTCAGGACACTGTTGTGTTTCTTCGTCATACATGTCCTGTTCCAAATAAAGAATGGATGCTTCGCAAACACATCGCTTCCAATAGTCATCTCCCGTATCATCATACGAAAGAAGCTCATCAAAAATATCGCAAGTGTCTTTGATAGCTCGCATTCGATATTCTACATCATATTTGTCCATTCGATTTCCCTTTTCTAAATAAGTAAGCAGCCAAATGATAAAAATACACCTAACCGCTCAACTTGTTATTTTACAACTTGTTATTTTAAATTGTTTTTGCTATTATCTTTTTTTTACAGACTGCCGAAAAACTCCTGCAGGGGCGAGCATTGCTCGCCCCGCCCGTATGCCTTGTAAAAAGCCATCCCGGAAAGCACGTTGCTGCGCCAAGCTGGCGGGCGACCAATGGTCGCCCCACATTCTCTATATAGCAAAGTCAATGTTTTTTTTTGACATGCTGTTTTATTATATCTGCTTTGCAGCAAAAACACAAGGTTCTTTGCGTCCAAGCACTTAAAGGTTTTTCGGATTTTATCTTCTTTTTCATAATTTTTTTGGTTTTCCTTTTAACTTTGCCGTACCCACCCCTATAGTCATGGTGTAAGGAGGCAGCAAACCGATCGGATGTTTCCCTGCAAAGAAAAAAAAAAATCTATCTGCTAAAAAGGAGAAAGTGTTATGAAAAAGACTTCGTTTCTGAAAAAAACTGACCGCTATGGCCGCCACCCTGGCCATGACCTGTGTGATGGCTGTCGGCGCTTTTGCCGCCGAGCCCGCCGTAGACTACAAGCTGGATTCCGCCGCCATCAACGTGGGCGAGACCTGGACGATGTCGGTCCCTGCCGGCGGCATGTACGACTGGAACCTGAGCAGCGAGTACATTGCCTTCGGGCCCCAGCATGGCCGACAAGGAGGGCGTGCTCAAGCAGGTCGGCTACGAGACCGCGAATGGCGTTAGCACGATCACCTATGAAGCCATGATGCCCGGCACCTGCACCGTGACCTGACGGACCGCAGCTTTTGCCAAGGTCGCCGAGGCAACCGTCACCGTCACCGACGGCAGCGCCGCGCCCGACACGCCCAGCGTCGATACGCCGAGCACCGACAACAAGGCTGCCGAAGGCATCCGCCGCTGCAGCGGTGAGCACCGCCCCCTGTTGACACCCGCACGGCCCAGCAGAAGGAAATCGACGAGGCCATCGCCAACGGCACCTGGGGCATCGAGTACACCACCTGCCAGAAGTGCGGTTATCACAACTGGACCCGCCAGGGCAACGTCTACGTCTGCGACACCTGCGGCAACAAGACGACCACCGTTGTGAGTGCCAACGGCGTCAAGGGCTATGTCGGCAACGGCGCCATCGCGCCCATCGCCAACAAGTCCGCCGCCCGGAGACCCGCTACGCAACCGCTAAGCAGGCCCAGGACGCCGCCGACGCCCGCGGGCTGCCTACGCCGCCGCTGTCGTCGCGTTCCAGAAGCAGATCGCCGCAAACGAAGCCGCCTATTTGGCCGCCATCGCCAAGTAACCGCCTATCCCCGCAAGAGGACTGCTGCCGCCGTGGGCAGCAGCCCTCTTTTTTCTTTTTTAATTTTTTGCCGTCCCTTTAACTTCTCTGCGCGCCGCCCTATAGGGTAGATGTAAGGAAAAACAAAACTTAGCTTAGTAAGAGGAGAATATACCATGAAAACTTCCGTAACCTGTCCGCCCTGATCCTTTCCGCTGCCGCTTCTCTCACGCTGCTGGCGGCTGCGGCGCAAGCCCCGGTGGAGGACACACCATCCCCGCCGAGAGTGCGCCCGCTGTCCCCCGTTGTCGAAGAGACCGCCCCCCGGAGACCACGCCGGAAGCCAACCCCGAAGAAACGTCGGCCCCGCAGAGTGACCATGCCGAAGAAAAGACCGAGAGCCTGCGGGAATTCCGCTTTACCACCGGCCTTGGCGGCGCCAACGGCGATTTTCTCTATATGACGAGGACGGCCGCCTGAGCCACATCACGCTGGGCATCTACGACGACTTTTCCCAGGATTACGACATCAATTTTGACTATACAGACGGAAAGGCTTCCGCGAGCTTTGACGCCGCGCAGGCTGCCGCTATGGAAGGCTCGCCCTATGTGCTGGAGGTCACCGACCTGACTCTCAAAGATGACGGGACCCCCGATGCTCTGAGCGCCTGCACCGATTGCGTCGTCTACATCGAGTTCAACGAGGACGGTCTCCCCTCTCCTTCTTTGCCGTCGCGCAGGAGGATGTGGGCTACCAGATCACCCTACACCCGCACCGACGATGGCCGCCTGACTATGGACAGCGCCCAGTGCGTTTATGGATACATCTATAACCACAGCGCCGAACCCACCAACGACTTCTTCACGCCCACCGGCGGGATCCTCTACCAATAATCTGTCGGGGTCCTGTACCTCCAACCCGATGGATTTCCGGTATTGACGGAACCGCCCAAGGGGCTTTGGGACGACCAACCCCACAGGCCGACCCTATAAAAAACAGCAGGAACTGTCCGGACAGTTCCTGCTGTTTTATTTTTAGTGCCGCGCCCGCATATCCCCAGGAACAAGCCCCAACGGCCTTGTGTGCAGGAAGATCACTTCCCAATAACCGGTTTTATAGTTGGCGCGCAGTCTCGGTTTCAGCATGATGTTCCGGCTTTCTTCTGGCCGGGCGCTGCGCCGTTGGTCGTGCAGCAAGTCCTCATAGCTGCCATGATAATAGGTATCAATGCCGATGCGCCCGACAATCGTTTCTCCGTTTTCGTTCGGCTGCACCAGTTCTTCCGTCAGCGCTCTTGCCTGTTCCTCTGTAAAATCAACGGAATACGGACTTTGCAGCGCGGTCTCCACAACCCTGCCACAGCGGTTTCTTTTCGCATGGTTTTATAGCGGTACTCTTTTTTCTGATGAGGTAAGTACCACATATCCTGTATGCGTTTTCTTGGGGCGGAGCTTTCTGTCCCGCGTTGGCGCGCTCCCCGCGCGATGCGCAGCAGGTTTTTATTTAAGCCGTCCAGATACTCTATTTTACGGCAGGCTTCTTCCAAGTCTTTCTGTACCGCATCCACTTCGGCGTAAGCAGCTTCTTTTTACCTGTGCTGAATTTCTTTCGGCTTTGTGCAATCTTTTGAGATGCCGCTGTATAGACCGAGCGTGCATCTCTTTCCGCACAGGCCACTTTCGCCAACAAACCATCATACTCACTGTGGGTCAGCAGCACGTGCGTACATTCCTGCCCATTCTCCGGCAGATCCCGCAGACCCAGTGCAGTCTTTTTTCTTAAACTCCGGCATTTTACAGACCTCGGATATAATTGTTTGCCACGACTTCAATGCGGTTATGCCCCAGCGCCTTGCTGCAGATCAGCATGGCTTTCTTGTCCAGCTTTTTGCCCGGATTCATCTTTCCGGCAGGTGTAGACATCACTCTGAAATTTACGCCCCGTTCCCTTGTTGACCCTGTCGTAGGGGGAATTTCTTCGATGGGCCTTGCATGGGCGCGGTAGATGTCGGTTGCATATTCGGCGCGGTAGCCGTGGATGTCGGCGCTCTGGTGGATGTGCTGCCACACCTTCTCGCCGCTCGGCGTGCTGCGGATGCGCTCGACGATCTGCGCCGCATTTTTCCCGATGATGGGGCTTACCGCTCCCGGCCGCCTTTGCCGTTTCGGACGCGGATATAATAACGGCAGTCAAACAGGCGGGTATCTTGCAGAACACCAAGCCGCTTTTCTTCTGCGGGCGTTCTTTCCTGTACCGGCATGGGATTCAAGTGCAGCGATTTCCCGCTCGATTTCTTCTTTCGTGACAAGGTCGCCGCCCTTGCAGCATCCCAAGCTCGCTGCGGCGCAGCCCGGTGCCTTTACAAAATTTAATCAGTTCATCGTTGTTCGTAACCGAAAATGTTTATCCCGCACACGGTCTCCCCTGCTGCGCTTGATGTCCTCGCGGTTTCGCTTCGGCGGGTTAAAGTAATCTTTTTCATCTTCCGGGCTTTATGCCGTACAGTTTTCCCAGTGCTTTGGCTTCCAGCTGCACCGTCCATGCAGGACAGCCCTTGTTCGGCTCGCACCTGCAGCCACTCGTTGACGTACCTTTTTGCACTTTTTCAGCGTCGTACATTCCGGGTGCTTTTCTTTAATATAAGAAAGAAAATATTTTGTGTGTTTCAGTACGATTGATAGGTATTGAAAGAAAATATCTTCTGCCTCCGTACCGTTTTCAAACGGCCTCTTTTTGCTCTCGCCAAAGGCCTGCATCCCTGTCAGGCGTCATACGCCTGTTGGTGCAGGGTCTTTATAATATTTCTTGTTTTTCTGCCCAGACACAACCGCCCCCTTTATCTGTATTTCTTGTTGAAGCTAGGCCGCCTCCTGTCCCGCCCATCACGGGGCGCAACACTCGGCGAATACACTTTTTGGTCTTATGTGTGACCGCTTTGGAGATTTCTCTCCGACACTTTTTACTGCTTATGTGTGCAGCCTTGCTTTCTTCTTCTACGGCAGGTAAGGCTCTGTCGGGTTCTTTTTAGAGGAACCAGCTCTCCGGCACTTTATCAGTATGTCCGGCTACATTCAGATACGTTGCCACACACTTTCAAAAAAGGATTACTCATGTGGGTCCATGATACGCAAAACCATCAGCAAAGACTAAGGCAAGTCGGCGCATCATACAGGTGTATCGGACCTGATTCGACTTTGTGTATTGTAAGAATACACTTTTATATTACACTGAACGCGGGTAAATGTCAATAACATAGTATGTTATTTTTAAAATATAACGGTTTACCGTTCATTTTATAAACGGGTAAACCGTTACCGCGCCCGCACAAAAAACACGGACTTTCATCCGTGCCCACCGGATAAAAGTCCGTGTTTTTATCTTTCCAGCAAGTCCTCCATCTCGCAACCCAGCACTTTGGAAATCTTATACAAGCTCTCCGCGCTTGCCTTGTTGATGTCCTTTTGCCGCTGTTCGTACAGCTGGATGGAGCGCAGACCGACGCCGGATTTTTTGCAAGCTCGGCTTGCGAACAGCCGTAGGCCGTGCGGATGCGCTTCAGGTTTGTTTCCGCAAAGCGCTCCCGGATGCGGGCATCCGCAATATCGGCAAATTTGCTGATATCCGCTTCGTGCAGGGTATAATACATTTTTTCCAGTTCTGCAAAGGAAAGCACCTCGAAAATTTCGCTGTACTTTCGCCCGGAGTACCACTGATAATACGCAACCGCCCACCCGATCCAATATTCGCAGGAACGCGCATACCGTTCCGGCTGTTCCGGCTGTTCTGTCATCCCGGTCGTCTCCGCAAGGATCTGCGCCGCCAGTTCAATGCCGCTCTTCCCTGCCAGATACGCGGGTTCTCCGTTTTCCATATGCTTGCTTACCGAACTTACGGTGAACAGCTTTATAAAATTCTTTTCCCGGTACACCGCAGACACGGATCGCATAGTCGAACGCATCCCCCAAAGCCGCCTGCGCATTACTCAGATAGATTTCTTGGTATGCGTGGGTCATCGCTGCGGATGCCTCCTCTCATAATGTCCTGCATATAGATGCCGTCTGTCTCATCGTCCAGCATTTTCAGATAGGTTTGGTTTGCCTCATCGTTTCTTGCTTTGCGCTGCACATAGTATTTGTCTTTTTCTGCGATGGAAAAGCCCTCAAATTTCAGATTGAAAAGGCAAACTGCGACTTGATCACCACCTGCTCCCCCAGCCTGCCAAGCCGCATCGCCTGCGAGAGCTGCTCCACCGAGATGGCATTGTTCAGAAAAGATTCCGCATAATCGAAATAGGAATCATCGGCACGGTAGCCTGTAATCAAATCATAGGCATTTCACGTTCACGCTGAAAGTTTTCGATCAAATATTGCTTTGGCACGCCTTGCCACCGGCGTTTTTATGGAAAGAAAGGCGGTGCTCTACCAGCACGGCGATCCAGTTCAGAATGGTATAGTCCGGGCTGTTCAAATTTAAAATGTGCAGATATTCCGTATCCAGCGTATACCGGTTGGCAAAACCGTCCCGCAAGGAGGAAACCGCCCATTCCTTTGCCAGTGCCTCGCTTTCCGTGCAGTAAAAGCCAAGGCCGAAAATCATTATGCTTCTTCCCACCCCAAACACGGGATGCTCTATAACTTTTTCCGAGCCATGAAACAGGGTGATTTTCTTTTCCATATTGCCGCCCTCCTGGTATAAGTATATCACTAAGGCGATACAAAAGCAAGGCGGCAAAAAGATATTATGCCATCGTGTCATACTACCAAGTTGCAGCGGGAAAGGAACTATAGCGTATTCGCTATTGATTTTATATAGCGAATGTGCTTTTACTATCGTTACAGAATGGGCAGCTCCATCAAGAAACAAATATCTTTTTTTTTCTGTTAAAGAAGTGAATCCCACTTGGTTCAATCGCCAGGGATTCACTTTTTACATTTTCTTATTTTACAGCGGTTGCACTTTCCGTTTTTTGGCTTTCAAATTTGCTCGATAGCAGAAAATTCCGAGTCGGTAAGCTTCCCATTCTGCCTTTAAAATTAGGGTCTTTCCTCTGCTCATTCAGAAAATCATTGAAGTTTGTCATTGAAATGTTTCTTTTCTGGAAGATAGTCCACTAGGTAATTTCCATTGAGATATTATGTCATGATGACATAATATCTTCAAAAATTGTTGGTACAACGTTCTTCCGTTATCCCATCAGTACCCCAAAATCAGGGGTGTATGTCGTCCCTGTTCCAGTTCCGGCTCACGCAGGAACATCATCATATAGATGGGATAATAGGTGATTTTGTCTTTCACGCTCACATTTCCACTGTGGAAGACAACAGCAGCCGGAATGCCGTATTCCGGGTTCGCCAGCACACCGGTTAGGGCATTGTGCCGTGTGTCTTTCCTGCTCTTTGATTTCAAGTGGCAGTACATTGCCCCTCATGCTCAATGACGAAGTCCAGCTCCCCTTGCTTTTTGCTGTTAAATAATACAGCTTATACCCATGAGCGGCCAGCTCTGGGCGGCGGCGTTCTCAAACACCGCGCCGAAGTTGATGTTCTTCTTCGCCGTTCAGCAGCGCCAGCTGGATGCCGTTGGCGCGTAGGTGGCCGCCAGCAGCCCCACATCGCAGAGAAATAACTTAAACAGGTTGCTTTTGCCTGTTCAGCCGCAGCGGAAGCGCGGCTCTTCCACGTTGTAGGTCGGCAGCGCAACGCCGGCGTTGGCCAGCCACAGAAAAAATTTTGTGGTAGCGGCTTAACTTTAAAAGTCCTGATGCAGATCCTTTAAAATAAACCGCTTGTTCTTGGCGTTCAGCCTGCTGGGGATCATGTCAAAAAATATCTCGAGATAGAGTTTCTCCTTCGGGTCATAGCGGGCAATATCCTTTTTTTACAGCGTCAGAATGGACTGCTGCACCTTGGCGACTTCATACAGATTATGCGTTTGCAGGTAGCAAGCCACAGCCGCCGGCATACCCCCCACGATCAAGTACAAGCGGAAAAGCTCCATCATCTTCTGATGCACCAGCGGGTCAACTTCCTGCTTTTTGTCAGCAGCTGCGCAGATGGTCAAGGATGCGATCCGACACGCCGTTGGCGCGGGCAAATTCCTCTATATCCATCGGGAACATTTCCAGTACATCAAGATAGCCGACCGGTGCGCTGCGAATGTCTTTAAGCCTCCACACCCAGCAGCGACCCGCTTAAAAATATAGCGGTAGCTGCCCTCCTCCACCAAAAAACTTGATGGCGGTCACGGATCTCCTTGCACTCCTGCACCTCATCCAAAAAAAGATAAGCGTCTTGCCGGGGACCAGCTTTTCCCCCACCAGCGCAGAGAGTCTCAGCAGGAAATCGCTGCTGTCGGTGGCTGTTTCAAACAGCTGCCGCGCGGCTGTGTTTTCCAAAAAATTCAGTTCCACAAAATTCGGGAAGGCTTCCTGCCCCAGCTGGCGGATCAGCGTTGTTTTACCGACCTGCCGCGCCCCTGTGACAAGCAGCGCCTTGTGAGCTTCGCCCTCTAAAAACGCCTGTATCTCTTTCGCTGCGGTTCGCTGTAACGTATTATTGCTGCTGTTTGCCATGCCGGATGCCCCCCAGAAAAATCGTATTGTCCGTTTTTACAAACTTATTATACTGTATTTTGTCCGTTTACGCAACATATTTGTCTGTTTTTTTTGTCCTGTTTTCGTTTATAGTTCCTGCAAACGGGGAGATATTATGACATGACGACATAATATCTCCCCGTTTTTACCGTATAATGTTTCTGCCTGTACGCGGTGCAGCTTTGGCGGCGCCGTCCCGGAACAGTTCTTTCTCCGGCTCGTAGTCAAGCGGCACACTCTCCCCGTCGCGCCGAAGCGGTTTTTAAGATCGTCAGCACCAAATGACGCGGGCCGGTTTTGATTTCCCTTGTCTGCGTCTGTGCGGTATTTGAGTACCAACAGCAAGTCCGCGCTGTACTCCACGCTGCCGGATTCCTTAAAGGCTGAAAGGCCCGGCTCGGCACTGCCGGGGGCGGTAGGCCTCACAGTTCAGGCTGGACGCTGCAATCACCGGCATATCGTACCGGCGGGCCAACTGCTTGATCATGGCGACGGCGGCGTCGGCGGTCTGCTTCTCGGTCATGCCCGCGCGGGCCCGGGGCGACAAGCTGCAAATAGTCCAGGAACAACACCGGGTTTTCGTGCTGCTCACAGAAGGCCGACACTTTTTCATCCAAAACGCTGGTGTCAGCAGGGCATCCGGCTCCCACAGCTCTACCCTGCCGCCGGTCTTTTCCGATAGGCGGAAATCAGACCGCGCACTTTTTCTTCCGGCAGCTTGCCGTCCAGCAGCGGGCGTGCACGTTCCCTCCCGCGCACAGCGCTTTGGCAATCAGCTCCATGCGGGACATTTCTATTGTTATAAACAGCACATTTCTCCCCGCAGCGGCCAGCGTATCGGCCATTTGCAGCATCAGGGACGTTTGCCCATGCTGGAAACCGCGCCCAGCACGGTCAGCCCAGCGTGCAGACCGCCGTCCAACGCCTTGTCCAAACCGGCGATACCCGTAGACATCACAGCAGCCCCGCCACGGCGGCCCAGATACGCGAGAAACTCGTCCTCAAGGTCGGTTGCTGCTGTACCTCCTGCGGCGCTGTGGCGGCCTCACAGGCGGCTTGCAGCACATCTCTATTCTGCACTAATACTTCGTTCACGTCCTTGCAGCCATCCGGCAAAGCCAGCACGGCGCACGCAATCCCGCGCGCCGTCAGCTGCTCCCGCAGCTTCTCATTCATCCCCTGCCCGCCGCGTCGGCATCTCCGGCAAGAATCACCCTCTCCGGCTTTACTTCCCGCGCGTCCAACGCCTGCATCAATCGCCCGGTGTTCGCCGCACCACACAGCGCTACTGCCGGGAATCCCAGTTCCTCTAAGGAAAGGGCGTCAAAAATGCCCTCTGTCACAAACAGTGCTTTCCCGGCCGCACATTCCATAGCAGCGCTGTTCCAAAAGCTGCATCGCCCGCGGCTGTTCTGGTAGCGCGGTTCAGCATCCGGGTCAATGGCGCGGCGGCAAACGCTGCGGCAGACACCATCCACAAAGACAGGCAGCACCGCATAGCCATTCTCGACCACCAAACCGAACCGCTGCACGATCTCATCGGACAAGCCACGCCCGGTAAAGTAGGGGTCGGGTCTGCCCGCCTTCTCCCTTATAAGGAAAAGCCTGCGCCGGCTTCGCCGTTACCCGGATGACCTCGCCCCCCCCGCCGTAGCGCCGATTGACGGCCTTCATTTTAGAAGGAAAATCTGTCAGATTTTCTTCCTGCCCCACTAAGTCAAAAAACATCGTAGGTCGCGCCGCAGGCAAAGCAGTGGACGGTCTGATTTTTTTTCATTGTACCCCATAGAAGGGTGAGCGTCCTGGTGCGCCGGGTTCAGGCAGGCGAACGGCTTATGCGCAGGGGTAGCCCGTGCTCCCACAGCCATTGAGGCAGGCAGCTTTTTAAGGTTTTGGCATCCGTTTTCTCATACGAAAACTTCTCCTCTTACAGGGAAAAACTGTATCTTTTCCTCCCTGTAAAAAGGGAAAGATATCATACAGTACTTACAGTACATACAGCACTTTTGAAAACGCGAAAATTTTACCGCTGAAATGTGAAAAAAACAGGGTTTTGCGGGGTGATTAGGTCATCATTTGTGGCTTTGGCGGTCATCAGATGTAGCTTTGGTGGTAATCATTTGTGGCTTTGGTGAAGCACTTTTGGTCATCAAATGTGGCTTTAGTAAGGCTGTATTTGGTCATCAGTTGTGGTTTTAAAATCGCATCTATCGTATCATGTTCCGCTTGCGTGGTTTTTGCTTGTTGGGCTTGAAGCGGCCCTTGTTCGTTTCATCGGGCAAAGTCAGCTCGGCGTTGGCGCGGGCCTGCGGGTTGTGCGGTCCAGCACGATCTCTACCCCGTCCACAACGCGCCCGGTGCGGGTGAAGCTGTACCCGCTGATGTAGTTCTGCTGGGTCAGATACTGAGATAGATCTCGGTGTAGTTGCGCAGGCGCTGGCGGCGCTGCTTGATGGGCGACGGCTCGCCGAGCTCCTCGTAGATGGATGTGAACAGGATCTTTCGGCTTTGCAGACGGTTGTTTGGGTTCTTCATGCCCCTCGATGCGGGTCAGCAGGTAGTTCTTCAGCACGATGATGGCGGGGGTGTTGTTCAGGCTTGCCCCGGCCAGCGGAGAGTCCTCTGCGAAATGCACGTTCAAAAGGTCCATATCCACAAGAGAAATCTGCCGCTTGTTGGACGCATACTGGAACAGCGGCGGCGTGTCGATGAGGAAGTACGCCTCGACCTCCCGCCCGTTGAGCACGGCGTTCATCCGGTTCATCGGCAAGAGATATTGCGAGAACGTCAGGCTCTGCAGGTTCTGCCCCCTCTTTGATAAAGTGGGCGGCGGCCTCCGGTGCAATCCAGCGTGATGGTGGAGTGCCGCATAAATTCCAGCCGTTCACGGATGGTCTGGACGGCCTCCTCCCGCATACTGGGGTTTTCACTGCCGATCATGGCGCGGTACAGCATCGATGGTGAAATAAATCGTTCCCGCGATCAGCAGCGAGGAAACGCCGTTTAAGATGGCTTTATCAAAGTTCGTCAGGCTGCCGCCGCCATCCAACGCGAGGGTTTTTCGGAAAATCCATCGTCACGATGGTGGACACATTTTTCCCGGCGCTTTGCAAACGTATACCTGTTTTCCTCCTCCGGCAGCAGCTTGGGCAGATTGCGGAAGATGGAATCCGTCTGCATACTGTACTGGGTCAGGGCGTTTTGGTTCGCTGAGGAAAGCAAGATACGCTCTGCCAAAGGTTCGCTTAACGCATTGCCGGAGGCAGAAAGCGCCCGTGTGGCGACGGCATAGCAGGTAAAGTAACAGGCAAGACCGGCGGGCAAGCCGCCGACCAGTGCGCTTTTCAATGCCGCTTTGGCCAAAAATCTGAATTTCAGTTTCTGGCATACTCAGATTGCCACCGATGGGGCGGGACAAAATCTCCATTTGCAGCGCAGCCTGCTTTGCCTGCATAAGCTGCGGGAAAAGAGGGTCATCGTCCGGTCTGTCCACATACGCGGTAAATAGACCGAGAAGCCCGCTCAGTGCCTGCTTTTCACTGACTTCGCTCTGTACTTGTCCAAAAAGATCGCGGTAGGTGATAAGCGGCTCTTTCTTAAAAAATGCGTGTGAGGATCGCCGCTTCTTCCGGGTGGGAATCCGGCCTTGGGCGGCGGCAAAATTCACTTTTTTTTCGGCACAGCCGACCTCCCAAAAAGATATTATGTCATGGTGGCATAATATCCTATTCGTATCGACTCTATATTTACAGGATATTATGTCACCATGACATAATATCTCGCCAGGAAAGGCGGTTATTTGCGGAAAGCTGCGGGCCGGGCATGCCAGGCCCCTGCAGGCTCAGCGGTGGGTGTGCAGCCATTCCTCGGCCATGCGGCGGAAATCCTCCTCCAGCGCGGCGGGCACGGTGACGGAAACGCGCACGGTCTGCGGCTCTGCCTGCAAGGCAGCATCCATCTGTTCCGGGTCATGGCGGCGGTCAGCCTGGCCATTTTGGGGCCTGCCAGCTCGTCGGCGTGGTGGGCGGCTAAATACTTCTGGCTCTCGGCAGGAAGTCCACCAAACGCAGCGCCGTTGTCAGCGGCAGCTTGCCGCCGTCCAGCAGCGTGAGCAGGCTGCCGTCCAGACTGCCCAGCCGCACATACCGCGCGATCTGGCGGGCGGAGAGGTTGTATTCTTCGCCGATCTGTTCATACTTTGATTTGCGCACGCCGTTCCTGCTGCGCTTTTTGCGCCCGGCCAGGGCATATTTCTGGGAGATGCTGCGCGCCTTTTCGCTGGGAGTCAGTACGCGCTGCACATAGTTGGAATCCACCACGATCTCGTGAGCTTCATCGGCGGAAATATCCGTCAGCACGGTGGCCGGGATGCGGTGGTACTTATCCTCGCCGGTCTTTTTCCAGCAGGGCGGTGTAGGCCCGCACCCGGTTGTAGGCCAGACAGGATCATCAGGTCGCCATCGGGCTGCTTCCATACCACAATGGGGTGAAGCAGCTCGCTGGTACGGATGCTCTCAATCAGTTCCAGCAGTTTGTCATCGGGCAGGGGGAGCAAAAAGTTCCAGGCAGCCGGGGCAGGGAGAGAGAGCTTGTCCAGCGGCACCTCCTCCAAACGGCGGGTGCCGGGCAGTTCAGCCATCAGAGAGGGCAGCGAGACGGCGCCGGCGGCAGGGGAGACCACAGCTCTTTTTTTCAATGCCAGAGAGTTACCGCCTTTCTCAAACGCAGCGTTTCAAAATTTCTTTCGTCAGGGCGCGGTATTCTTCGAGATACGCGCACTGCCGGCATAGTCCAGCACGGGGCGGTTCTCCCACTGGGCGTTCTGCAGGCGGCTGTCTACCCGGATGATCTGCTCAAACAGCAGTTCGCTGTAGCTTTCCCGCAGCTGGTCCATGGCGGCTTCAGTAATCAGGCGGTTGCGGGCATCGTAGCGGTTGATGATGATGCCGCCCACCTGCAAAGTCGGGTTATAGGGTTTTGATACCCCTCGACAAACTGCAATACCACGGCAAGGCCGTCCAGGTCAAAACTGGCGGGCTGCGCCGGAATCAGCACATAGTGGGAGGCGTTCACGATATTGAAGTTCAGAAGCGAAAGATTCGGGTTTGTGTCGATGAGGATATAGTCATAGTAGCCGCGCTCAATGACAGGGCGCAGGATGCTGCGCACGATGTTCTCGCGGCTGATCTTGGTAAAAGCGCCATGTCCAGCGTACCCATGGAAACATCGGCCCACGATGATGTCGATATTCTCGTAATGGGTGGGCTGGATGTAGCCGTTTAAATCCTGCTCCGCCAGTACCGCCGCGCCGAAGTTCTTCTCTCGCTGCGGGGCATGTCGAAGCTGCTGGACAGGTTGCGCTGACCGTCGCCGTCGATGACGAGGATGCGCAGCCCCAGCTCGGCCATCGAGGTGGCAATGCCGCTGCACAGGCTGGTCTTGCCGCAGCCGCCCTTTGTTGTTGAGCATGCAGAGCACCTTGGTATCGTGGTAGTCGGGGTGGTAGATCTCGTTGATGTCGACTTCCAGATAGGCACATAGCTTCTCCGATGTTCTCGAGGTCGGTTGCGCTGCGGCCTGTTTCCCCGATCTGCTTGATGGTGGAAAGGTTTACACCGGTGGCAGTGGCAAGCTCCTTTTGGGTGATGTCCTGCTCAAGGCGTATATTTTTCAGCCGCGCATAGTCGAGTTTTTACCATAAAAACCTCCAAATCCGGGAAAAGGTGTTTATCCATAAGGTTATAACTTTAATGATTTAACTTTATTATACCATAGAAAAAATAAAATTGCAAGACGTTTTATTTTTAAGCCGTAGAATATATTTGACAAAGATAATACAATATCGTCAAGTATGCTCGACAAAATTATAATTCATTATACTATACTTGACAAAAAATAAGACAGGAGTGGCAACCATGAATCATGCACTTTAAAATCTGTCATCTATGATCAGCACGAATTTATCCGGCAATTTCCAAATCGGCCGCGCGACTACGAATTTGAGGAAAACGGAAACTATGTGCGGGTGGGTCTGCGCCGCGGGCAAATCCACGCTGCTGTATAAAAAATCGTGCTGGATCTTGTGGCGTCCGGTGGACTGGGAGCAAATCATCTATATCAATTTTGAGGACGAGCGCCTGTCGGAGTTCACCGTCGCGGACTTCAAACGACATTCTGTCGGTGCAGAGCGAGATGAGCGACAAAAAGGCTATTTCTTTCTGGATGAGGTGCAGAACATTGACGGCTGGGAGAAGTTTGCCCGCCGCATGGCTGATGCAAAAGAGCATATCTACATCACGGGCAGCAACGCCAAAATGCTGAGCCGAGAGAGAAACCACGCTGGGCGGACGCTTTTTGCCAGGCATATTACGCCCTATGCCTTCGGTGAGTACCTGACCGCCTGCGGGATACCCCACGACGAACCGGCACTGCTGGGCACCAAACAAACGGGAAGATCGCGCCGCCTGCGCGCAGTATCTGCAATACGGCGGCCTGCCGGAATCGCGCTGCTGTACAAAGGCAAAACGGGAGTATATTTCCGGCGTATACCAGAAGGTGCTTCCTGGGCAGCATCATCACGCGGAACAGCATCCGCAACGATTATGCGGTAAAAATCTGATAAAAAAATAGCGGAGTCCGTGCGCAGTGAGATTTCCTATTCTGGGTGCCAAAAACACTGCGCGCCGTCAATGGCCGCTGGCGATTATCGAAACACCTCGCATCTCGCTGGCGCGGAGGATGCCTACCCGCTGTTCATCTTTGCAGAAACCGATTACGCAAACCTCGTCGAGAAGGAAGCTGGCCTGAAGTTTTTGGTTTCTCCTGACAACGGCATTGTAAGCCTGTTCCTGGACAGAAGCGGAATCGAAAAGTGCAGCTGGAAAATATGGCGGTTATTGCAATCGCCCATCATCCGGACGATGTAAAAGCTTCTCATCTGAACCGCGAAGAATCGACATGATTTCTATCTGCCTCTGTCGGTCTGGCCGTACAGGCAGCCTTGTCTCCATTGCCGGGGATGCCTGCGAACGCGAAGTCGGCAACCTGAAAGCTGGCGCAGAATTCGCAGAGCGCGTCATCGTGACCAAGAGGAGAAGAAACCATCACCAGGATGGCGATCCATGAAAAAGCCGCCGTACCGCTGTATGCTGGAGCTGGAAAGAGGAAGTACGGTGCAGGTATTTAAAAGACGGGGAGATATTATGTCATCATGATAATATCTCCCTGTGATTTGGGGAGGCTTAACTTTTTTGGTGAGGGACGGCCGCTGAGAGAAGCCGCCGCTATGGAGAAGCCGCCGGTGTGTGGGAAGGTGGAGCCGTGCTACAGCTTTGATGAGATCGTGCCGCTTTACTCCAGTGGGACCACGGCGGGCAAAAAACGCCGCCGACGGCTGTATGCGTGCGCGATGAGTGGCGGTGGGCAGCCTGTTCTCGACCAAGACGAGGCAACCTTCATGATGCGGGACGCTGCGCGGCAGTACTTCACCAGCGCAGTACAGAGCAGGCTTTCCGTCTGGCTGGACGATGAATATTATAACTACGACAATTTCGCGGCCATGCGGGAGAAAGAAGTGCGAGGGCCTGAACGCTGACTGCAGGCCAATGGTGCGGAGATAGAGGTCACCAATACGATGGTGGCAGGCGGGTATGCAAACCGCTGGATACACGAGGACGGCCAGATTTATTATGACCTGCTGGTGCCCACAGGTTCAGCGGTACGCCGCTGGTGCAGGTAAACGACGCCCCGGCGCGCTGTTCGGCGTCGCCCGGCAACCTGGGACAACGGTACCGGGTTACACCGTGGCCAACGGTGCCCCGTATGCGGTGGCGCGCAGCGGCGGCTCCATGCTGGCAGCCAGTACAAGAACGTCTGCATGGCGGGCGACGAACTGGTCGCTGTGGAAGGACATGCTGACGGAAACTGGGGCTACTGCGACATCAACGGTGAGGGGGTCATCCCTGCATCTATCGGGCTGCGATCGGCACAAGAGCCAGCGCTGTACGGATGAACGTCTGCATCGAGGCTGGCCGCTTTGAGGATCCAGCCCCCGCGTCTGGGCCAGACAGAGCAGCCAGTGGGGGAGCTTGTTGGAGGTGAAATAACACTGAAAGAAAACCCCAAGTGAAGGTTGCTTCACCGAGAACTGGTATGAGGCAGTCGGCGCATGTATTTCAGGTTTCACGGCAGGCATCGGCAAGGGCGCGGTTGGCTGTGCAGCCGTAGCCTTCCTCATAGAAAGTGGCGACGCGCCGCCCAGCCACGCGCTGCCGCGGCAGCGTGCCGGTACCGACGCGCCAGCGCTGGTTCGGACAAAAGGGGTCCATCTGCGGCAGCAACCAACGGCGGCGGCACTCGGCATCGCCCTGTACGCACCTGCGTAATAATAGTTACTGACAGCACCAATCCTCAAAGGATTTTTGCTGCTATTACGGCCGGACGTAATTCAGGCGGGAGCGTATATTATCACCGCTTCTGAAACTCTTCCAGCGAGGTTTTCTGAATCATCTACCGCATAACG
>VOFC01002905.1_pt1 | contig 48579 bp, 83 predicted proteins | sample 5384161 | NCBI WGS metagenome assembly VOFC01 (sample SAMN12384722, study PRJNA508395) | human gut metagenome | isolation source: healthy gut B | host: Homo sapiens | reverse complement strand
TCAATTGCTGGTTCAGTTACGTATTGCTGGCTGCAACGGACGCAGATGGCGGCGGGCCTCCCCTCAGGCTTGGGCACGGCACGGCGGGTGGGCAGATGGTACTCGTAAGGCTTTCCCGCAAAGCCATAGCCCATGCATCGGTAAAGGAGATCTGGAAGGGGGAGCAGCTTGGCGTCAGCGAAGCGCCGTGGCGGCGGGCGTAGTCACTCGAAGTAGCGGACCATCTCCAGCGCCGCCCCCTTCTTTTTTTATGGAGGGTGTACCTCCCAGCGCCATCAGGCCACCAGGCCGTCTGCATCCGGCCAAGCAGTTCATGGAAAAAGGATCAGCTTCATGGTGGCAATGGTACGTCCCCTTCAAACAGGCCCACCGTCTGCACCTGACGGTCCTCCACAGCTCCAGACGGTGCTTCTCCCGGTAGTGCTCCGGCACGCTTCGTCCAGCGTTTTTATAGGCCGGGTAGGCGTTGAGGTAGATGTCAGATGAGCCTCCAGGTCCTGCTGGGTCAAAGGGGCGGATGGTGCGGTTGGTGTGTTCCATGGCGGCGGGCTCCTTTCACATGATCAGATGATAGCAGGAGGGTCGCAGGGCTCCACGGTCTTGCCCATGCCGCTGCCGCCGGAGGTTGCGAAGGGAATCACGGTCTTGCCGGAAAATCGGCCTCATCCAGAAAGGTCTGGATGATGCGGGGCGCCTGATACCACCAGATGGGAAAGCCCACGAACACCGTGTCATAACCCGCCAACCGAGGGGTCTCCGCCATGGCCGGGCGGCTCTTGGGGTCGTTCTTCTCCACGCTGCTGCGGCTTTTGGCGTTGTTCCAGTCCAGATCGGCGGCAGTGTGGGCCGTCTGGGGACGAATTTCGAAGAGATCGCCGCCGATGACACCCAGCGTCTTGGCCAGACGGGCCGTTTCGCCGCTGGCAGAAAATAGGCAACCAGAATTTTGCTCATGTGTATGCTCCTTTCAACATTTCTCCGGGATCGCTCGGGCGGCGGGACATCCTGCTTCTCCCCATTGTATCAGCCGAGGGCGGCGGATGCGCGCACTTTTCCCGAAATGGGTGCTTATCGGACAGTGAAGCTCCAGCCCCGTCAGCCAGTCCGCCACGTCGCTCCGGGCTGCGCTGCTGCCGAAGCGCTGGCCCTCCCTGCCAGTTGCCGGTGCCGGCCAGCTGAGCCAGCGTCTCCCCGCTCTGGCCGAGGGCGGAGGAGGCGGAGGTACCAGAAGGGGATCACCGTCTTCCCTGTGAAGTCATTTGCCTTCACAAATCCGTTGACAGGCCATGCGCTGCCGCCCCACCAGATGGGATAGCCCCACAAACACCGTGTCGTATCGTTCCCAGCTCTCCACAGCGGTAGAGGTGGGGGCCACATCCTGCAGGGGGGGTCAGCGTGCTCCCGGCAGACACGGCTCTCGCTGTTGTTGTAGTCCAGATCTGCCGCCAGATAGGCTCCTGCGGTGTCAGCTCAAAGGTATCGGCTCCCCAGTGTCCTCGGCGATGTATCCCGCACAGCCTTTGGTGCTGCCGGTGGCGGAGAAATACACCACCAGCAATCTTGGTCTGCTCCTCAGTGGGGTGCTATCCTGTGGGGTATCGGTGTCCTGCACCTCGTTCTGCGAGGCATCGCTGTCGGGCTGCTGCTTCTTTCCGCAGGCGGCCAGCACCGACAGCATCAGCAGGGCCAGCAGCAGGCAGCTCCATTTTTCAGTTTACGCATCATTCTTCTCCTTTCACGCCAACGGCTTTGCCGCTGAACACCGGAAAAACCATTGTAATCGCCGTAATCCGTCAGGTGCTCCATGCTCCGCAGCGTCTCCATGTCCTCCGGGGAGATGGCAAAGTCCACGGCGGCGTTGGAGCGCATATGGCCGGGGGTCCGGCCGTCTTGGGCAGGGCCACCGCTCCCCAGCTGCAGGACATAGTGGATGCACAGCTGCGGCACGGAAACGCCGTATTTCTCCGCCATGGCGTTGATGGCCGGATTTTTCAGGGCCTCGCCGTGGGCGATGGGGAATAGGCCTCCACCCGGATGTCCTGTTGGGCAGTAGTCCAGCAAGGGCAGGTCCGTACCGGCGATGCAGCAGCAGCTGGTTCACTGCCGGACGCACCCGGCAGCCGGTCAGCAGATTCTCCAGATCGTCCCGCAGAAAATTGGAGACGCCGATGACCCGCACCTTCCCGCTGCCTGAGCATCCTCCAGCGCACGCCAGACGGCCCTGTTCTCCTGAAAATACCGCTTTCGGCCCGGAACTCCTCCACGGCTGGGGAGAGTGGATGAGCATCTGGTCCAGCTACGTCAGGCCCATTTTCTCCAGCGTCTCGTCAATGGAGCGGGCGGCGTCCTCATAGGTCTTGTGCCCGCCGCCACCTTACTGGCCACGAACAGCTCCTCCCGCTTTAGGCCGCAGGTGCGGATGCCCTCGCCCACGCCCCGCCTCGTTGCCGTAGGCCTGAGCCGTATCGATGAGCCGGTAACCCAGCCCACCGCCGTGCGGACGGCCTGCGCCGCCTTGTTGTTGTCAATGAACCATGTGCCAAGCTCCCAGCTTGGGATGGCTATACCGTTTGCCAGCGTATAGGTCTCCTGCAAAATCATTTGGCATCCTCCTCCGTCCAGATCCCCTTGGCCATGCGGAACACCGCCCACGCCTTGGGCCAGCCGCAATAAAAGGCCGCATGGGTGACGATCTCTGCGATCTCCTCACGGGTGATACCGTTTTTCTTAGCGCTGAGCAGGTGGTAGCGGAAGGATCCATCCGTCAAGCCCTGCGCCATCAGGCCACCACCGTCACCAGCGAGCGATCCCGGGATAGCTTGTCCTCTCGACTCCATACCTGACCGAACAGGACATCGTCATTGAGCTTTCTGCGAATTTCGGGGCGAACTCCCCAGGGCGTCCCGCCCCGCCGTCTGTTTGACTGCCATATGGCTCTCCTCCTTACAGTTTGCTGTCTTCGTCGCTGACCGGCTCGCACCACTCGTTGCGGCACTCTCGCCGGGGATCTCCACGGCGATGTGGCTGAACCAGCTGTCCTTCTTGCGCCGTGCCAATGCTTCACCTCAGCGGGGATCATTACCACGCTGCCCTCATGGAGGGAAACAGCGGGCTTGCCCTCTTCCTGATACCAGCCCCTCACCGGCCGTGCACAGCAGCAGCTGCCCGCCGCCTTTGGCCGCGTGATGAATGTGCCAGTTGTTGCGGCAGCCGGGCTCAAAGGTTACGTTGGCCGCAAACAGGCCGCTCTTGGGGTCCGTCAGGGGGTTCAGGAAGGAATCCCCCCTGAAAGAATCGGGCATACGCCGTGTTGGGTTCCCCGGTGCCGAAGGCATTGGCCGCTTCAAAGGCCTCTTTGGTTTCGTATTTCATGATGACTTCCTCCTGCTTTCAGTCGTGTATTACGGTGCGGTAGCGCAGCCAAACGGCGCCGCGCTGTTATAGGTCTTGACGCCGGTGAGCGTCAGAGGCGTCACCGGGCGCTGGGCAGGCAGTCCGTCGAACACCGCAGGCTGGCCGCCCCGGCCGTCCACACCGGCGCCCACCAGCACGCTGACCTCGTCCAGCAGGCCGGCCGCCAGAAATCCGGCGTTGACGTGGCCGCCGCCCACCACCGCCATGCGCTTTACGCCAAAGTCCTGCGCCAGAATGTCGCAGGCACGGGGGCAGATCGATGCGCTCAGCGCCGCAGGCGATCCACGAGATGCGGCTGCGGTCCAGATACGCCAGATACTCCCGGCTCACCTGCCCGAGGTCAGGATCAGCAGAGGACGCCCCCCTCCGGGACGCTGTCCCACAGCAGGGTGCCGTGGGTATCGGCCACCACCTCAGCCCCCTCCGCCTCGGCGGCCTTGGAGAAGGCGGTGCGGCCCAGCGGGGTATGGTGCTCACTCTGAAGGCGCCGGGCCGGGCCATCTCCAGCCCGCCGTCACCCGGCCGCTGGCACGGGTGGGGGCCTCCATGCCTCCAGCGTGGCGTAATACTCCTGCACGCCCGGCAGCTGCTCCGTCATGGCACAGTCGATGCGTCCGTCCACGGAGGCCATCATGTGGCACGATATAGGGTTTGTTCATATTCCTCGCTCTTTTGTGATTATTTATTCTCCGGCTCCGAAAACGGAGTTTGACAGCAGCGCTTCTGCGCTGTATGATGCTCTTAAAAAGCTTATCTATACTCTAAAACTGAAAGTGCACTTTAAGTCAAGGGCTTTTTGCAAAATTTTTTCGGAGGAATTGGAAAATGGTCTATACCGTGGGTGAAATGGCGAAGCTGCTGGATATCCCGGCATCCACGCTGCGCTACTATGACAAGGAGGGGCTGCTGCCCTTTGGGAGCGCTCCTCCGGGGGCATTCCGCATGTTCCGGGATGTCGACTTCGAGTGGCTGCGCATCATCGGCTGCATGAAAAAGGCCGGTATGTCCATCCGTGACATCCGGCAATACATCCAGCTGGCCATGCAGGGAGACGACACCATCGACACCCGGCGCAGATGTTCCACCACCAGCGGCAGGTTCTGCTGAATCAGATCCCGGGGGAGATGCAGCACACGCTGGAGACGGTGGAATACAAGTGCTGGGAGACGGCGCAGGCCGCCGGCACCACGGACGTCCCCCATCCGCATGGCGGAGGAGGAGGTTCCCCAGCGCTTCCGGGCCATCCGGCGGGAGCTTCACGGCCAGGATCCGGCGAAGGACGATGCGTCGGCGTGATTTTCCCTCTTTGACAAGTTCTTTACGGGGATGGTATGATGTCCGTGACAAGTGAACATCAAAGCGATGACGAAGACGGAGCTGGCAGCACGTCGCATAGAGAGCCGGGGACGGTGGAAGCCCGGCGGACAGCGCCAAACTCTTATCCCTTCCCGAGCGAGTCCCCCAACGCATCTGTCAGTAGAGGAGACTCCGTGTAGGCTACGTGAGTGCATAGGGGCTTGATGGAGCCTGAAGTGGCAGGACGTTTTCCGTCGTGCAATTTGGAGTGGTACCGCGGGTTGGAAAAGACTCGTCTCAAAAGAAATTTGGGACGGCCTTTTTTTGCGGAAATTTTGGAAAATAAGGAGTATCGACATGAAACTGAGTAGAAACAAAATGCTGCTGGTGAGCTTTATGCTGTTTTCCCTGTTCTTCGGGGCGGGGAACCTGATCTTCCCGCCCTTTCTGGGGGCAGAACGCCGAGCCACACCCTGCCGGCCATGCTGGGCTTTTCTGGCCACGGCGGTGGTGCCGGGTGGGGGTGGTAGTCGGCCCGCTTGACGGGCTGGACCGGCTGGGGCAGCAGGTGGGCAAGCGCTTCGCCATCGTCTTTACCCTGCTGATCTATCTCCATCGGGCCCGGGTCTTGGCATCCCCCCCGTGCCGCCTCTGTTCCCTTCGAGATGGCGGTGGCCCCCATCTGCCGGAGGGCACCAAATACCACCGTGGGATGCTGGTGTACTGCTGGCGTTCTTTCTGGTGGCCCTATGGCTGTGCATGACGCCGGGAAAGCTGGTGAACCGCATCGGCCACTTCCTTGACCCCCAGTCTGCTGGTGCTGCTGGTGTTCCTGTTCGTTTGCTTTCTGTTCCGGGAGAGGTGAACGTGGCCCCTGTCCCAGACGGCCTATGATGTTGCCCCCTTCCTGAAGGGCTTTTCCGAGGGCTATCAGACCATGGACACCATCGCCGCCCTGAATTTCGGATTGGTCATTGCTACCACGCTGGGTTCCTTCGGCATGGCGGAAAAGCGGGATCGGATGCGGCACACCGTTCTGGCAGGTATCTTCGCCGGAACCATTCTGGCGCTGGTGTATGCCATGCTGTCCTACATGGGGATGTGCAGCTCCGGAGTCTATGCCATTCAGGAAAACGGCGCATGGACCCTGCGGTGCATCGTCTACCAACTGTTCGGTGCGCCGGGAGCCGTGCTGCTGGCGGCCATCTTCACGCTGGCCTGTCTCACCACCTGCGTGGGGCTTATCAACTCCATCTCCCAGTATTTCTCCACCCTTTTCGGAAAAACTCTCCTACCGCCAGTGGGTGCTGGTGATGACGGGCTTCTCCTTTTTGGTGTGCAATCTGGGACTGAACGCCATCCTCAGCATCTCCATCCCCATTCTCAACGCCATCTACCCGGTGGCCATTGTGCTGATCCTGCTGGGGCTGACTCACAGCCTGTGGGTCAAGAATCGTTGGGTCCTACTTCTGGTGGTGGCAGGCACCGGAATCGTCAGCGTCATCTATGCGTTGGATGCCGCACAGCTGTCGCTGGGCGCTGTGACGGAGCTTTTGTCGGAAGCTGCCCCTGTACGATATGGGCTTCTGCTGGGTCAGTGTGGCGGCGGTGATGCTGGCAGTGAGCCTGCTGCTGGGTCTTGTGCGGCGGAACGGGCGTAAGGGGCAGAAAAAGCTTGCCCTTCTCCTCCGCGGCTGGTAGAATGAGACATATTCTCCCCACCGAAAGGAGTTTTTCTCATGAAACTGATGATCGCTCTCCGACCTCCACGGCTCCGCCGCCTACAGCGGCGGCTGCTGAGCTCTATCGGGATACCGGCTGCCCGGCGGCTGGTGCTGCTGGGAGACCTGCTGGTACCACGGCCCACGAAACCCGCTGCCGGAGGGCTATGAGCCCAAGCCGTGGCCAAGCTGCTCAACGACATGGCAGATGAGCTTTGCTGTGCGTCCGGGGCAACTGCGACGCCGAGGTGGACCAGATGGTTCTCCGCTTCCCCATTCTCAGCCGACTCCGCCCTGCTGGTGCTGGACGGCCTCACCATCCACGCCACCCATGGCCACATCCACCTCGTGCCGGACACGCCGCCGCCCCGCGGCGGGGAGATATCCTGCTGTTGCGGACATTTCCATGCCGGTGCGCCGGGGACTGTCGATGTTACACCTATCTGGAATCCCGGCCATTGGCCTGCCCCCCGCCGGTGGTGCCGAAGATCACGGCCGCGCCGGTGCCGGTCCCCGGGTCTGGAGAGGGCTGTCGAATTCTTCGGATTTCAGACTGGCGGGGCGGATGCAGTCGCTGCGGAACAGACGGCACATCTCCCGGGTGGTCAGCACCACGTCCACGTCCGGATCGCCGCAGGCGTCCTTCATGGTAGGCAGCTCGCACTCCGCCTTTTTGGCGGTGCAGGGCATCAGAGAGACGACAAAAACCTTGTGGGGATCCAGCCCCATCTTTTCCGCAAAGTAGCTCTTGGCCACCGCGCCGAACATCTGCTGGGGGGATTTGGCGGTGGAGAGATTGGCGGTGTACTGGGGGTATTGGCTCTTCAGGAACCGCACCCAGCCGGGACAGCAGGAGGTGAACATGGGCCAGCTGTACTGATGCCCGGTGGGTGAAGCGCTCAATGAATTCGCTGCCTTCCTCCATGATGGTGAGGTCGGCGGTAAAGTTGGTGTCAAAAACGTAGTCAAAGCCGATCTGCCGCAGGGCGCTGACCATGTGGCCGGTGGTGGCCTGCGCCGCCCGGGAGTTGGAAGGTTTCCGCCCAGGCCACCCGGACGGCAGGGGCGACCTGAACCACGGTGGTGATCTCAGGGTCTGCCAGCGCGTCCAGCACCCGGTTGGTGTCGTCCCGGGCCGTCAGAGCGCCGGTGGGGCAGTGGGTGACGCACTGGCCGCAGAAGGTGCAGTCGCTGTCCTTGAGATAACGTCCCACGGCCACGTCCACCGTGGTGCGGGAGCCGGTGCCTACCACGTCCCAGACATGCATGCCCTGGATCTTGTCGCAGATCTGGATGCAGCGCATGCACTTGATGCACTTGCTTGCCTCGCGGATCACGGGAACGTCCATTTCCAGATGGCTCCGTTCCGGCTTCACCGGGTAGGGCTGATAATGGATGTTCAGATCGTGGGCCAGACGCTGCAATTCGCAGTTTCCGCTGCGGATGCAGGTGGTGCAGGTGGAGTTATGCTGGGAGAGAATGAGTCGCAGGTTGGTTTTGCGGGCCTCCCGGACTTTGGGCGTGTTGGTGTGAATGGCCATGCCTTCCACCACGCCGGTGTTGCAGGAGGTCACCAGTCGGTCAGTCCCTTCCACTTCTACCATGCACATCCGGCAGGCGCCGATCTCGTTGATGTCCTTCAGATAGCACAGGTGGGGGATAGGGATGCCCAGCTGCGGGCAGCCTCCATAATGGTGGTGCCGTCCGGCACGGCCATCCGCCTTGTCGATGGTCAATGTTTACCATTTCTCTTCCGTCCTCCCTTGAAGCTGCCGTAGCCAAAGTGATCGCACCGCAGGCAGCGCACGCCGGACTCCTGCCACTTCCTCATCCGTCATGGAACATTCCATGCACAGGAAATCGTGCTTGCGCTCGTCGGGCGTCCCGTTCCTTGGAGTTGACCCGGCCGCGGGGGGGCGAATATCCGTTCAGCCGGGGCGCCGGGGATCTCCACATCTGCCCGGATCTCATGGCTGAAGCCAAGATATTCGTCGATGTTGTCGGCAGCGGCCTTGCCTGCTGCAATGGCACGGATGACCGTAGCAGGGCCGGTAACGCAGTCGCCGCCGGCGAATCACGCCCTCCATGTCCGCCCACCGGGTGCCGGACAGGCCCGCCACAAACCCCCGCCCCACTGGATGGGGACGCCGGCCTGATCGAAGCCCTGCGATCTCGACCCCCTGTCCGATGGCCACCACGATGAGATCCGCCGGAATGCGAACCGGCTCCACACCGCCTGTATTGGGACGGGGACGCCCTGCCTTGTCTACCTCGCCGATGATCTGGGGCTGGACCCACAGGGCGGCGGCAGCCATCCTCATCGGCCTCGATGTGGGAGGGGGCCATCAGGGTCGGCATCTCGGCACCCTCGGCCATAGCGCCCTCCACCTCTTCCGGCTGGGCGGTCATGTCCTCCTGACGGCGGCGGTAGACACAGGTGACTTTGTTGGCCCCCAGGCGGATGGAGCTGCGGGTGACGTCCATGGCCACGTTGCCGCCGCCGATGACCACCACCCGCTTGCCGGTGAAGTCGGGCATGACATCGTCGCCGATGTGAGCGCAGCATCTCCACCGCGGACATCACGTTCCTGCTGTCCTCGCCGGGGATGCCCATTTTCTTGTCCTGGTGGGCGCCGATGGCGATGTACACGGCAGTCATACTCCTTCAGCAGGTCCTCTCCAGCAGCTGGGTGCCCACGGTCACGCCGGTGTGTGCCTCAATGCCCAAAGAGAGGATGGAGGCGATCTCCGCATCCAGCAGGTGCCGGGGGAAGCGGTAGTTGGGGATGCCGTAGCGCAGCATACCGCCCAGCTTCTCCCGTTCCTCGAATACCGTCACCTTGTGACCCATCAGGGCCAGGTAATAGGCGCAGCTCAGGCCGCTGGGCCCGCCGCCGATAATGGCCACCTTCTTGCCGGTGGGCGGCGCGCAGGGGGGTGGGGCACGTCTCCGGCAGTGTCGACCGCGTAGCGCTTCAGCCCGCGGATGTTGATGGCATCGTCGATCATGTTCCGGCGGCACCGCGCCCTCGCAGGGGGTGCTCGCAGATGTAGAGCACAGGCCACGGGGAAGGGGTTGTCCTTGCGTATCAGGCGCACGGCGTCGGCGCAGCGTCCCTCGCCCACCAGCGCCATGTAGCCGGGCACGTCCACGCCCGCGGGACAGAGCGCCACGCAGGGCACGGGCAGCTGCAAGCCCGCCAGACAGCGGTGGTGCAAGATGTGCTCTTCATAATCATCCCGGAAGCCCTCCAGACCGTCCAGCACCAGCCGGGCGGCGTCGCGCCCGATGGCGCAGTCGGCGGTGTTCACCACGGTCCGCGCCGTTTTCTCGATAATGGCCAGGGTGCCCATGTCGGCGGTGCCGTCCAGCACGGTGGCGATGAGCTTGCTCAGCTGCCCCAGACCGATGCGGCAGGGCACACACTTGCCGCAGGACTGGGCGTGGCACAGCTGCAAAAACGACAGGGACATATCCACCGGACAGAGGCCCGGAGGACTGGCAGCGATGCGGCGCTCCACGTCCCGGTAAAGATTATCCACCACGGTCTGGGCGCGGCTTGGGTTCTTGATGTCGAGTCTGCTCAAGGGGGTCACTCCTTCCGTCTGCACTGCGCGGAGAGCGTGTCCGCGCGGCGCTTGGAAATTATAAGTTAAACAAAAGAATGACACAAAATCCACCAAAAGTCAACATAAGAAAAAAGATTGTTTTCATAAGAGGAAATTATCGTAAATTGCCTGGTTTTTAACGTTATTTACAGCACAAACCGATAGATTCAAAGCGTGAAAGTTTCTTTAAAGGAAACGCCCGAAGACTGCCTGCGCAGGGAACGGCGTCCTGCGGCGTCCCGATCCGCGGCCATCAAAAAAGAGCACCGCCGCAGCGGTGCTCCCTTTAGGTTCTTATGCTCTTATGCGCGGCCACTGCGCAGGTAGCCATAGTTCTTCTTGAGTATGTTGCGGAAGAAGGGGATGCACAGCACCGTATCCGCCGCGATCCACGCCATGGGGTCGGCGGCGCAGAGGGCGTAGAAGGCCATGGCCGGTGCATCGGCGCTGACGGCGCCGCCGGCAAACAGCCCCGGCAGCACCAGACACACGGTGATACGCGCCACCAGCTCCGCCGCGCCCGCGCCCAGCACGAAGCCGCTGCGCCCGATGCCCTGCACGCAGTTGCGCACCACAAAGACGAAGCCCAGAAACAGGTACATGGAGAAGTCCACATACAGCAGCGAGTTGCCGTAGCGCACCGCGTCCGGCGTCACCTTGTCGGCGCTGAGGAACACATGGTAGCAGAAGTCGCCCCTTGTCAGCAGCAGACCCGTGCCCGCCGCCAGAATCGCCAGAATGGACACCATGCCCAGCGCCTGCAGCGTGCCCCGGCGAATGCGGTCGTACTGACCTGCGCCCAGATTCTGCGCCGTGAAGCTGGTCATGGCGCCGCCCAGCGCGTTCATGGGCGTGGCCACCAGATTGAACAGCCGGTTGGCTGCGCCAAAGCCGTTCTGCGCCGCGTTGGACACCATCACACCGTCCCGCATATCGAATTGCACCACGCCGCCCTGCATGACGATGATGCCCACCGCCAGCACGGAGAACTGCAGGCCAAGGGGAATGCCGCGGACCAGGTGCCGCTTCACGTCCATGAGGGTGATGCGCCAGTCCTCCCGGTGCAGGCGCAGCACCGGATAGCGCACAAAGGCGTAGATAAAGCAGCCGATGGTGCTGACCAGCTGCGCCAGCACCGTGGCAAGGGCTGCGCCCGCCACGCCCCAGCGGAACACCAGGAATGAACGCCAGATCCAGCCCCACGTTCAGCACCGTGGAGAACAGCAGGAACAGCAGCGGTGTCACGGAATCGCCCATGGCGCGCAGGAAGGAGCAGATGAAGTTGTAAAACAGCTGCGCGCCGATACCGGCGAAGATGATGGCGCAGTAGGTGTGCGCCGCGGTGTACACCTCGTGGTGGGCGGGCGTCACGTTGATCCACGCCAGCATGGGATCCAGCAGCAGCAGCGCCAGGGCCGTCAGTGTGACCGTCAGCGCGGCGGACAGCAGCAGCTGCGTGGCCAGCGAGCGGCGCACGCCCCGTTCGTCGTGCATGCCCACATAGTAGGACGTGATGACGCAGAAGCCCGCGCTGACGCCGAAGGCGAACTGCAAAAGATGAACACCAGCGACGTGGTGTCATTGACCCCGGCCACCTCGGCGGCGGTCAGCGTCTGGCCCACAATGGCCGCGTCGCTGATGGAGTACACCTGCTGCAAAAGGTAGGACAGGATCACCGGCAGAGAAAACAGGAGGATCACCTTCCAGCACGGCCCCTGGGTCAGGTCGATGGGCTCCCTTCTTTTTATGTGCTGTTTTCACAGAAATCGCTCCCTCCTTTTGTGTAGTATAGACAATTATCTCTCTCAGAGCGCCGATTATAATACCTTGCGGCGCCATTGTCAAAGCTCTTTTATAAAAAATCCGTCCACCGGTCATTCCCGGTACCGCGCCGCCGTTCTTCACGCATTTTGCGGCGCATTTCCGCTTTCCGCCAGTGGACACAGCCGGTATTTCGTTGCACTTTCTGTCACTTTGTGGTAAGATACCATTGACACAAATGAAACGGGGAGGTCACTTGATATGAGATCCGATGGCACAAAAAGTCACCTGTGCGTATGCTTGTCTACCTGCTGCTTCTCGCGGCGGTGGTGGCCCTGGGCTATTTCACCGATGTGGTCGATTTTACTGAGCTGAAGGCCGCGTTCTTCTCTGAACCTTACCGCCCTGCTGAAGCTGGCCGTCATGGTCCTGCTGGTGCTGCTGGTGTCCAACCTGGTCATCTTCATTCTGCACGGTATCAAGCCCCGCACCCACCGGGGCGGGTCTGTGCTGTCGCTGCTGAGCAGCCTGGTCAAATATGTGGCCGGCATCATCATCGTCTGCCAGAGTCTGTCCCTGCTGGGCGTTAACGTGGGCACCATCATCGCCAGCGTCGGCGTGCTGGCCCTGGTGGTCGGCTTCAGCGCCGAGAGTCTCATCGCTGACGTGGTCATCGGCGCCTTCATGCTGCTGGAGAACCAGTACAACGTGGGCGACATCGTGGAGGTCAACGGTTTCCGGGGCGTGGTCACCAAGATCGGAATCCGCACCACCTCCATCACCGACGGCGGCGGCAATGTGAAGATCATCAACAACTCGGAGATGAAGAATATCCTCAACCGTTCCGATAACAACTCCTGGTCTGTCAGCGATATTTCCATCCCCTATGAGACGGACCTGGCGAAGCTGGAGGCGCAGCTGCCCGCCCTGCTGGAGGATATTTTCCGCGCCCGGGGCGACGTGATGCTGGATGTGCCCCAGTACCTGGGCGTTCAGACGCTGGACGCCTCCGGCATCGTCCTGCGCTTCTGGGTGAAGGTGGCGGAGAAGAACATCTACGCCGGCGCCCGCGCCCTGAACCGCGAGCTGCTGCTGGGCTTCCGCCGTCTGGGTGTGGAGTGCCCCTTCCCTCAGATGGACGTACACATGAAATAAGCCATGGAAGAGAAGAACAAGGAGTTCACCCTGGCGCAGGAGCACGCCGCGCCTCCACCGGAGTGCGCTGCCCTCCCGCCGGAGGTCCTGCCGCCGGACACCGTCCTTCCCGGCGAGGCCTCCGCCGCGGAAAGTGCCGCCGCGCTGAAAAAGAAGGCCGCCAAGTGGAAAAAGATCGCCATTATGCTGGTGGGCCTGTCGGCCATGACGGCGGTGGCCGTCACCGGCGGCGGCACAGCGGAGGATCCCGTCCCCGCAACGCCGGACACCCCGCCGGTCCAGCAGGAGCCGTATGTTCCGCCGGAACCGGAAATGCAGCGGCTGGACACGCCGGCCTTCTCCTTCATAGCCAGCTCGCACTCCAGGCTGCCGCACCACTTGGTATCGGGCGAAGCCACCCTTGCCCTGGGCCATCTCCTTGACCTCCTCCCAGGAGGTCATATCGAAGGTGTTGTCCTCCAGGTTCTTCTCCGCCATGGCGTACAGGTTGTCGTGCACATCCTGCAGCAGCTGCTGCACGGCGCTCTCCAACTCCGTCAGGGGGACGAAAGGTCTTTTCACCGGTGTCGCGGCGGGCGATGACGCACTGCCCCTTCTCCATGTCCTTGGGGCCGATCTCCACACGCAGGGGCACGCCCTTCATCTCATACTGGGCGAACTTCCAGCCGGGGACTGGTCGCTGTCGTCCATGCTGACGCGGATACCGGCGGCGGTCAGACGGTCACGCAGACCGGCGGCGGCCTCCAGCACGCCCTCCTTGTGCTGGGCGATGGGGATCACCACCACCTGGGTGGGAGCGATCACCGGGGGCAGCACCAGGCCGTGGTTGTCGCTGTGGGTCATAATGATGGCGCCGATGAGCCGGGTGGATGCGCCCCAGCTGGTCTGGAAGGGATATTGCAGGGGGTATTGTCCCGGCCGGTGAACGTCACGTCGTAGGCGCGGGAAAATTTATCACCGAAGAAGTGGCTGGTGCCGGACTGCAGGGCCTTGTGGTCCTTCATCATGCACTCGATGGTATAGGTGGCCTCGGCACCGGCGAACTTCTCCTTGTCGGTCTTGTGGCCCTTCACCACGGGCATGGCCAGCGCGTTTTTGCACACGTCGGCGTAGCACTTCAGCTGCTGCTCCGTCTCGGCCTTGGCCTCGGCGGCCGTCTCGTGGATGGTGTGGCCCTCCTGCCACCAGAATTCGCGGCTCCGCAGGAACGGGCGGGTGGTCTTCTCCCAGCGGATGACGGAGCACCACTGGTTGTACAGCATGGGCAGCTCACGGTAGCTGTGCAGCACGTGGCTCCAGTGGTCGCAGAACATCGTCTCGGACGTGGGGCGGAAGGCCAGACGCTCCTCCAGTTGTTCGCTGCCGCCATGGGTGACCCAGGCCACCTCCGGGGCGAAGCCGGCCACCAGCTCGCCCTCTTTTTTTCAGCAGGCTCTCGGGATCAGTACCGGCATGGCCACGTTCACGTGGCCGGTCTTCTTGAACTCCGCGTCCATGTACTTCTGGATATTCTCCCAAATGGCATAGCCGTAAGGTCGAAGGATCAGAAAGCCCTTGACGCTGGCGTAGTCCACCAGCTCCGCCTTCAGGCAGATATCCGTATACCACTTGGCGAAATCCTCCTCCATGGGGGTGATCGCCTCTACATTTCTCTGATCCTTAGCCATAGCTTTATACCATTCCTTTGTTAGTATATAGGGTGTGTGCCAACTTCACATTTTACCCGCCGCCATGTGACTTGTCAAGTTGCCGCCGCAAAAAGGCCGCAAAAAAGCGCCCCGCAGGGCGCTTTTTTCAGCAATCCCGGCCCAGCCGCCTGTCGCGGCGCCGGCCAACGATGACATACACGAACACATAGGCGATGGCGCCGGTCAGCAGTCCCGCCAGCACATCGATGGCCGCGTGCTGCTTGACGAACACGGTGGCCGCCATGATGAGGATAGCGTACAGCGTTACGCCCCAGCGCCAGCCGGGCTTCCGCAGTCCCGGCGTGTGCCACACCGCCGCCACAGCCGCCATGCAGCCCAGAATATGCACGCTGGGGAAGACGTTGGTGTTGGTGTCGATGGAATAGGTGTACTCCACCAGCCAGGTGGCGGCATTGTGGTGCGCCATCACCGCCGGACGCAGATCCTGCCCGTTGGGCACCAGAATGCAGAACACCACCGCCGTTGTGAACGTCACCATGATGAACCACATATACCGGCGGAAGCCCTCGGCGTCCTTCAGGATCAGATAGATGCCCAGCACCACCAGCAGCGGGCTCCAGGACACATAGGGGAAGATGAACCACTCGCAGAAGGGGATATAGGTGTCCAGCACCGTCTGTGTGGCCCAGTAGTTATCGGTAATAAAGTGCTCGATGGTAAAAAACATCGCCAGATAGACCGGCAGATACGCGCCCCACCAGGCGTGGGGATGGGTCTTGAAGAATTGCTTGATCGCCTGCATACGATCCCTCCGACAGACTTGATGATTTCGTATCCCGTATTGTACCAGAACCGCCCCGGAAAAGGCAACCCCGCCCCGCAAATATCACAGAATTTTTACAACTCAGGCAAATCACCGCAGGTGTTGAACGGACTGGACAAACCGGGGCGGCGTATAGTATACTGTCTCCAATACAGACACAGGAGGAACTGCCATGCAGATCATCAAACGGGAGGAGCTTCCCGAACAGCGCCAGGTGCGCCTGACTATCGCCGTGGACAAGGACACCTGGCAGGCGTCCCTGGCCAAATGCTACCAGGGCGTCAAGTCCGTCTGCCCCGTGGCCGGCGAGCCTACCCGTGAAAACCTGGAAAAGGCCTACGGCCCCGAGTTTTTGTACCAGGAGGCCGTCAACGACACCTATCCCCAGGCGCTGGTGGAGGCCATCAGCCAGAGCGATATCCAGATCGCCGGGACCCCCACCCTGTCGGTGGAGACCATCGGCCCCGACGGCTACACCTTCGCCGCCGTTATCGATCTGTACCCGGAGGTGGAGCTGGGCCAGTACAAGGGCCTGTCCGCCGTCTATCCCCAGGTGGAGCTGAGCAATGACGATACCGAGGCTGCCCTGGACGAGTACGCCCGGGCCAACCCCGATGTGCAGCATCCGGAAAGAGCCGCCATGGGCGACGAGGTGACGCTGGACTTTGAGGGCTTTGTAGACGGCGTTCCCTTTGAGGGGGGCAAGGCCGAGAAATATCCCCTGCTGCTGGGCAGCGGCTACTTTATCCCCGGGTTTGAGGAGCAGGTGGCCCGGCGCCGCCGTGGGCGAGGAGCGCGACGTAAAGGTCACCTTCCCCACGGAGTACGTCCCGGAGCTGGCCGGCAAGGACGCGGTGTTCCATATCAAGGTCCACCAGATCACCCGGCGGGCCATGCCGGAGTGGGACGACGATTTCGCCCGCCGGCAGGGCTTTGACGATGTCTCTGCCCTGCGCCGGGCCGTCATGGAGACGGCGGTGCAGAAAAAGCAGGCCCAGGCCGCCGAGCAGTTCGCCAATGACCTGATCCGCCAGGTGACGGAGACCATGACCGTTACCATTCCCGCCGCCATGGTGGAGAACCAGCTGGACGGGCTGATCAACGAGCTGCGCGGCCACCTGTACAGGCCCAGGGCGTGTCCCTGGAGCAGTATCTGGAGATGGGGAACACCACCATGGAGCAGCTGCGTGACCACGCCCGCGAGCAGGCCGCCGCGGCGGCGCGCTATGAGCTGGCCATGACCGAGATCGCCCGCCGCGAGGGAATCGACATCACCGAGGCGGACGTGGACGCCAAGTACGACGAGCTGTCCAGGCAGTACGGCCTGTCCGTGGAGCTGCTGCGCCAGCAGCTGCCGCCCCTGCGCCTGCGCCACGACCTGAAGCTGGCCGCCGCCCAGGCGGTGGTGGTGGACTCCGCCAAACGCAAATGACCGTCCCGCGGGCAGCAGCCTGCCCGCGTACCGATCAATGAAAAACCACTCGCCCAGTGAGTGGTTTCGAGAAGGCCCGTACGGGCCTTCCCTTTGTCAACTTATATGCCCCTACCAGGGATAGAAGTAGATCACCGTGTCCGGCTCCATCTGAATCAGATCCAGCCTTATCACGGACAGATAGGTGTAGTCCTCGAAGGCCATGGGAACCTGCCGTCGTGGATGATCCGTTCCGTCTCGGCGGTCAGCCCCATTCCGGAGTATTCCCCGTTGGCGGTCATAGATTCGCCTTCATCCTCCTCCGTGTGTGACGAAGTCACTTTCGTACCACCAGGTGAAGGTCGCCGCGCCCCAATAGTCCTCCTGACTGCTGTTGGCGTGCAGCTCCAGAGTGGCCAGAGCGGGCTTATCCGTATGACCCTGCCACGCCCATGTCTCCTGCGTCAGCTGGGAGCCGGAGGGACACGTCCAGCCGATGTCGCTGCCGAAGCCGTCGTTCCCCTCCTGCGAGTAAAAGGTGAAGTCGTAGGCCAGCCTCCGTTCGTTCTCGGAGTCGTGGGCAGCGCCACGATTCCGGGGATGGGATACCAGCTCAGGGTATCGGGGGTGACTGTCGGTCAAGAGCAGCTCCGTGGTATCGGTGGGGACAGTCCCAGATCGTTGGAGATGAACAGCAGGATCGGGTCGCCGCTCTCGCTGCGGTAGAGCACCTCAAGGGTCTCGTAAGACAAGAGGGTTTGTGTTTGAAGATCGAAGTGTAGAAATTAGGCGTGGCGATGATGTTATTTGGAACGGAAGTATTCAGACAATAGAAAATACCTTGTTAGAAATTTGTGCGTTTTCATTGTTTAAGGTTGAACTGCTCAAAAATGAATGGAGGATGTGAGATGGCTAACCTTCAAGAACGCCGTGATAAATCCGGCAAGCTGATCTCCTACTCTATCCGTGTCCACCGTGGCCGTGGTGCTGACGGTAAGCAGCTCAAGCCGTGGACGGCGACTTTTGAAGTCTCTCCCACATGGACCGAAAAGAGCGCAAGAAAAAAGGCCGAGGCTTTCGCCGCGACCTTTTGAAAAAGAGTGCCGGGAGGGCGCGACCTCCGACAGCCGTCTGAGATTTGAAGAATACTGCAACTATGTGATCGGCCTGAAGGAGCAGCGGGGTATAAAGCACTCAACCATTGTCCGCTATAGAGAGAACTGACGGAGCGTCTATACCCGCTCCCGTTGGGGTCAGCGTTTGGGTCAGAAAAAATGGCAAGTAAGATATTGGACACAAAAATGCGGAAAAAGTCCTGATTTCTTGCGAAATCAGGACTTTCTGGAGTGTAAGACCAATTGAGATATTTGCGGAAATCCATGACTTTCAAGGCTTTGCGGGTCTTCACCCATTATTTTTTTGCCGTTTTGCTGCGATGGCTGCGGATTTTCCACCCGAGGGTCAATTTTAGTGTTCGACCAAAAAAGATGTCCGCTTTATCCATGCCGAAAGATTGACTGAGGGAAGCGCCTGCTTCATCGGACACATTATCCAAGGAGTTCGTCCAGCAGGTAGTTGTATTCCGGCAGCTGATCCGTGTACTCTTTCATCCATTCCCGCATGGCTCGTTTTTCCAGATTGGTGGCTTCCGTGTAATCCTCGCTGTGCCCTTCCCGCTCCATAAAGTCGTATGCGAGATTCTGATAAATCTCTTTCACCAATGTTTCGGGATCTTCCAGTCGTGTTACATCGGAGTCATCAATGGAATCCCGCCGCAGGCAGGCCAAGCAGAACATACCCGAACTTTTTCGAATAGACTACATCGAGCAATTCAGAGCCTTCAATGTAGTTCTGGAATACCCCAAGGACCCTCTCAAGCTCACTTTTTCTTTTCCTCTAATGAACTCATGGCAACATCTCCTTCCTGCCGGAATGAGCAACTTTCCCGGTCTGGTGTATGTGGTTCTTTTATTATACCGCATTTTCTTTGGCCGTGGAAGAGAGGTGGGACGGGAACTTTTTCCCAATCACATGGTCTGTTCCATCGTTGCCACCCGGAAATAACCATGAGAATATGCGGGGGCCAGATCAATTTCGCCATCTGGGCAATAGACCCGAATTCCTGCTGCGGTCAACTTTTCTCCAATTGCCGCCAAACCTTCGGCGTCACGAGCCAGACGGTCGCCGTTCATCACCAGCACACGGTCATAGACTCCATGTCGTGCATCACGGATCAGCGTTCGAATGCTCTGTCGGTTTGCGTCCAAGCCGCTCTCATATTGGAGCATCTCTGCGGAAATCGAAAAGCCAAGCTGGCCGGCGAGGCTTCGGAGTGCGGTGAGCTGCTGGTTTATGGCGAGACAGTTGCTTTCCGTAGACGCTCCATCTACCCGGCAGTATAGGCAGCACTTAGACATCTGCTTTGACCTCCTTGAACGAATTTAGGAAGAAGCTACCGCTCAGCCCTGACATTCATCCCGGATGAAATCATACAGGGCTTCCGGTTCCTTCAGGCACCACTTAGTTTTTTCATCATCGGTCCAGACTTCATAGTCCGGGGCGGCATCGTAAAGCCACCAGCTGATATAGTCGTACTGGTCGTTGACCGCTTCCTTCAGTACATCCAGCAAGGCGGCAAGAAGCGGCGCTCCGCCCTCAAATACGAAATGTCCATCTCCCATCAGGGCGAGTGCCTTACTGAACTGTTCGTCTCGATCCTTTTGCGCTTGGATCTTTCTCAGGGCTTCGCAGAAGGTTTCCCTGGATAGCATCAAAGTCCCCCTCCCGGTTTTCCCCTCTCCGCTTCCTGTTCGGCTTTCCATTTCAGAAGCAAGGAGATGGCCAACTCCTGAGTAGCGGGATCGACGCAGAACTCGAAGAACTTCACAGCCAACATTTCTGGCGTCAGCCCCATCGGGGCGATTATCTTTTTCAGTTGTTCTAGAAGCTCTGCGTCCACCTGGATCTCCACGAGCTCATATCGCTTTTCATCCATGGTGCGTTTCCTCGTCTTCCGGAGATTCCTTCAGCAGCTCGTCCAGTCGCTGTCGGAACAGCTCCTGGAGCTCCTTCCAGACCTGCGGCTGCTTGAGGGTCACTATCGGCTGGTTCAGTTCCCGCTCCAGATCGGCGACAGCCACCGAAAGCGTCTTTTCATCGAACAACTGGTAGTGGCGACGAAGATACTGGACGACCGCCGCACTCTCCTCATCTTCGCTGCGCATGGCATAGCGGAGGGCACTGTTGATGACACAGGAAAAGTCATCCACATAGTCAAGGTTGAACCAGGAGGCTGGGCAGAGAACCAGGTCATCTTTTGCCTTCCTCGGTGATCACCAGCCCGATGTCCTCGCGGCTTATCCTTTCCAGCACGGTGTCCAGGTCATCTGCCAGTGCTTGGCGTGAGATGCGTTCCATGCTTTCCAGAGGTTGTAAAATCGGCATCCTTTCCTTCCTCCTATCGTCTTCTTTGATTTTGCCAGATGTGAGCACCCGACTCAAGCTGTGCCACAATCGAGGATATGGCTCCCTGTTCTCCATATCGGTTTAAATGTGCGCGGATCTCTGCCACAGCGGTGAAACGGGTAGCTTCGTCCAGACGGCTCAGGTTCCGGCAGGTGAATTCCCGCGACTATGCCGGGCATATAGGTGTGCCGCCCCAGACTGTACTGGATCACTGCCAGAACGATATGCCGCAGCCCTCCATCTAGAATGGGAGCGAGGATTTTCACGGAGAACAGCAGCCCGGTGCTTCCTTTATGGGACTGGAGAGAGAGGCCGTTTCGCTCGGCTCGTTCCATCGTGTGCGTCCAGTCCTGCCGTGCGATGAAAACCGGCTACAGGAGCCACCTCATAAAAGCCTTTTTTATGTCTCACGGCTGCACCTCAAGCCAGGCTTTTGACTGACCTTTATACAGAAGATTATTGGCCTCCATCTCCTCAAAGGCGACCGGCTCGAAGTGATTGACATCCACTCCGGCATTCAGCATTCTCTCGTTTGCCTGGATGAGCGGCCAGTAATCCGCGTCGGTATTGCCGTGGATGTGGCCAAAGACCATGTAGCAGCGCATGATGTGGGCCAAGACATCATGGGGTAGTGGCAGAGTGTGTACTGCCGCTTCCCGTCTGCGACATACAGCAGGTTATTGACGCTTTCAAAGAATCGTTCTGTCTGACAACTCCTGATCCATCCCCTGTCATGATTCCCAAGGATGAGATGTTTCTTCCCCGCAGCCGCCGCAGGTATTCCTCCGGCGGCTTTTGGCTGCGGTAGATCAGGTCGCCGAGGATATAGACAGTATCCTTCCCTGTGACCTTGTGGTTCCAGTTTTCGATGAGAGTTTCGTCCATCTCCTCGATACTGGAAAAGGGCCGATTGCAAAGGCGGATGCAGTTTTCGTGACCGAGATGCAGGTCAGAGGTAAAGAAGATCATGGGGTTTCACCCCTCCTTCTTCATCCTGGGAACTGGGATTGGCTGCCATCGGCAGTATTTTGCAAGTTCATCCTGACGCTCCCGAGGCAGGTTCATAAAATCGACAATGCTCTCTCCCAGAAACCTGTCGTGGCAGTAGGCGGGAAAGACTCCCTCCGGCACGATGCCGATGGACTCCGCTCCGGTCAGGCGGGCCTTCAGTTCCTCTGTGTTTCGGATGCATACGGGAACGCCTGCCCGATAAAGCGCCAGGAAGAAACGGACCGCCTCAATCGTCCGGGTCTCCGCAAGACCGGCCACCACCAGATAGTAGCCATGCGCATCTTGGTGTACGATGCAGTCGATGTGGGTGCTGTTGCCGCCCCGGCATACCTCCCAGGGGTGACCGGTGCGGGGACGCTCCTTCAGCCACCGTGCAAAAAGCTTCGGGGGAATCTCCGTCCAGCTTGGACAGTCCCTCGTCCCGCCCATCGGCGTGGAGAGCGTACTGCTCTTTTTCCGATTTCTCCGTTCCAGTGTATCCCATGGCCCGATAGCCCAGGGCACAGAAGTGATAGAATTCGTTTGCGGTCACGGATGGGAGTCGCTTGTTATTTTCCAAAGGATACCCAACCGCCGAGGTGAGAAACTCCTCCACCTCCTGCTGGGAGAAGTCCTGGAAGAACTCCTCCTTCCACTGTGGGAATACGCTCCACAGATCCCGGCGCAGGATGGTTCCGGTTCGATGCCAGATGGGCAGCTCCCGCTCCACCAGTCCCTGATAAGAGCCGGTCTCCACCATCTGAACGGCGTCCCGTACCGCCTCCTCCAGCCAAGCGGTGAATGGGGCGATGTCATAGGGAAGGCGCGCTCTTTGCGGCAGTCCACCTCCAGCACATGGTTATGGCTCAGGAATACCGCCCGGTATCCGATCTTCTGATCTTCGCCGGCGGCAAAGTGGAACCACGCTGCCTCCTCCGGGAACTCGGAACGCCACCAGGCTTCAAACTCCCTCAAAGCTCTCCACCTGGCCGTCCGCCCGCAGCTCCTCAAAGCTGCCGAAGTCTTCAATGGTACCTCGCTCCGCACGGAGCCATAGTTCCCAGCTTGTGTTCTCCGGGCCCGGCTCCAGCCGGTGGAGAAGGCGGAAGATCCGGTCGATGGCCGCATAGGATGTCTCGTCATAGGTGAAGGAGCAGTTGATGTTTCGGTATTCCACCCGACCCAGCCAGTTGATGTAGTGCTTGATCTCCGGCGCTTTCATGGTTTCCACCTCCTCAGTATCCGTATCCCCATCCTCCGTCTTCCTCAAACTGGAGCCGGAAGAGGGCAGTGTGCTCTCCCACAAGAGCGGGGTATTTGTAATAGACATGGCGGCAGAGGGTTTTGTACAGTTCAAGGAGCCTCGGATTATCTCCGAAGTCCACAAGCCCGTCCATGATTCGCTCGATCTCCCGCTCCTCGGTGATCCTGCCGTTCAACACCTGTTCTACCAAACGGCTGTATTGCTGATATGCGGCGTCCATTAGGCGGGAAATCTCCTGGACGATCTCACGGATTGCGGCAAAGCACGCCTCCTGCTCCTTGGCCTCCGGTCCTTTCTTCCGCTGTCATAATGCGCCATCTCCCGTCAAGAGTTGCGGCGCAGCCTCCACGCTGTGGAAGAGGAAGTGCATCCGGTCGATGCGCTTGTCAATATGCCAGTGTCCACAGAACCAGTGATTGTATTGCAGCTTCCTCTCGATCTCCTCCAGCCACTCCTCGGTAGAGGCATCCACGGTGCTCTGGTCGATCATGGGGAGGAATGCTTCCCGCGGCTCATACCGATAGGGACAGGTGTGGGAGAGAACGGTATTCACCTGCCAGCCGCAGGCATCCAGCGTCCGGATGACCTTCTCCTTGATCTCCTGGGAAGGCTGCTCGTCCGGCCACCAGCCATATCCTCTGTCCAGCCGGTAAAACTTGTCCACACTGTAGGCCCCGCCGATGACTAAGTGACGGAGGCCCTCCAGATCAAAGATCTCGCCATCCATAGCAAACAGCAGGCGGGGAAGGCTTCCTCCACCCAGACCGTCCCGCCATTCCATTCTTTCGTTTGGTAGGTCGGTATGTTGGATGCCGGCCGTCACTTCGTGATTCCCATGGATGCACAGTATGATGGGTTTCACTCTAGTCAGGAGCCGCTTCATCTCGGTGTCCTTTCTGTTTAGGAAATAATTGGCCCCCACATCCCCCAGAAGGACGAGGGTGTCCTGCTCGGTCAGCTTGTGCCGGTCACAGAACTGTACGATCTCACGGGGTCCCCGTGGATATCGCCCGTGTAGTAGATCATTGGCTATACCACCTTTCGCCCTCCATTATACCAACTTTGGAGGCCCATATCTCGGACTTTCTGAAAACATATTCACGGTTCCGAAAAACATATTCACATTTATGTGCACGATTCGACCGGCGGTCAGTTCCCGTGACTTCCAGTCGATTGCTTTCTCAGGTTCAGGGCTGTAAAAATCAAAGTTATCTGGTTTGCCGTATCTGCCTTGATGCTCTTTCAAGGAAGTTTTCAAGGATTTTAGAACATCCATGAGAATAAGCATCTCATAGGTGGTGCAATCTGAAAGAAGCAGGGTGATCTCCTCGCTGGCACACCGTTCCGAGCAGGTGAGCTGTTCCATCAGCAACCGGTCGGGAGAAACCTCCAGCGCATTCGCAATGAGAACAAAGGTGTCCAGACTCATGCTCTTGATACCGCTCTCTATGTAGCTGATGTAAGAAGGCGTTTTATCTACCAGTTCAGAGAGCATTGCTTGAGAAAGGTTGTTGCGCTGACGGATTTCACGGATGTGCTTACCAATGGATTTGTAGTTCAGGCTCATAATAAGACCTCCAAAAAAAATTTGTAGTCTTATTATAGTGTTTAGATTATATCATCAACTCGACCTTATATCAATTTCACCCCAAGTTGATATACTCTTAGAAATAGATAATCTGGAGAATATATTTGAGGGGGGAAGCCGATGACGGAACATGATTTGACCGAGAGCCAGTTGGTCGGCTCCCGTATTCGAGATGCGCGGATCAATCGCCGGATGAGCCAGGCCGATCTTGCTGCAAAGGCCAATATCTCGCTGCCCCATGTCAGCAATATCGAAAAAGGCAAGACGAGCATGAAGTTGGAAACCTTTATCCGAATCATCGAAGCCCTGCAAGTGTCTGCTGATTCCCTTCTTCGGCCCGATGTGCCGGAGGTGAGAAGCCTATACCAGAGCGAGTTTGACGAGCTGCTGGCCGACTGCTCTCCCAAGGAGCTGGATTCCATCCTGAAGATTGTTCGTGAGTTGAAATCCACTATGGCCAGACGGGATGACAATACCTGAAAAATTGCGAGCTGGAATTGCCGGCTCGCTTCTTTTTTCATCTATCGACCAGAAGTCAAGGTGTTGACTTCTGGTCGATTTTGTTATTAGTCTGCAGATTATATAATGGCCTGGAAGAGAAATAACACAGGGGGAGCAAATATGTCAGATCTGGCCGTTCAAAATAGAGAGTCAGAGCAGGAAGTTATGCCCTCATTTGATTTCCTGCTGGAAAGGGAGACGGAACGAAACACCCTTTTTAGCGGAACATCGTGCCTGGTTAAAGGATAATCAAGCGGGAACGCCCGCTTCCCAAAACACATTACCGTGTGGCGGTATACATCCGCTACTTCAACCAGACCCGCTATGAGGACTATCTCTCAGCTCATAAAAAAGCAATTTCTTGATACACTGGCTCTCTGCCCAAACTGGAAGTTTGTCGGTTTCTATGTGGACGAGGGCAGCACTGCGCCCAATATGGAGAACGCCCGGAGTGGTCAAGGCTCCTTCAAGACTGCTACGAGGAAAAGGTCAATCTGATCATTACCCAGAAAGCAAGCAATATCTCGAAGAAGCTCTCCGAGCTCTCTTTCTGTACGCGCCTCTTGGCAGCACTCCCAAAGCCGGTGGGCATTTACTTCGTTTCGGAGGATATTTATACGCTGGCTTCCTATTACCAGGAGGATCTACACGACCCCTACTTTTTGCCAGATCCCGGTTGGAAGATACTCCCTGATGACGAACCCCGGAGGGAAATGCTGCATGATTGACAAGTCCACACGCAAACAGCTTGCGGAACGGAAAGAACGGGTCCGCCGGCGTATCAACACAAAAAGTTGACCCGGAGAACTATGAATTCATCCCTGCCAAGAAGCCCATCGACTACTACGACAACGATATTCCGCAACGAGTCGCCGTGTATGCCCGTGTTTCCACGGACAATGTCCAGCAGACATCCTCCTATGAGCTGCAAAAAGAAATACTATGAAGATTTTGTTGTGCATCACCCAAACTGGACATTGGTTAAGATCTATGCGGATGAGGGGATCAGCGGGACTTCTCTGGCTCATCGGGACGAGTTCAACAGCATGATCGCCGATTGCCGCAGCGGGAAAATCGATATGATCATTACCAAAAGCGTGTCTCGCTTTGCCCGAAATGTGGTGGACTGTATCAGCATGGTGCGAATGCTTGCGGAGCTGCCCAGTCCCGTCGGAGTGTTCTTCGAGAGCGAATGTATCTTCTCCCTCAAAGACGATTCCCAGATGGCGCTTTCGTTTCAGGCCACCATGGCTCAGGAGGAGTCTCACATCCGCAGCCGGAGCATGGAAACCTCCCTGCGGATGCGGCTGGACGGCGGCTTGCCCCTGACCCCCAAGCTGCTGGGGTATTCTCACGATGCGGAAGGGAATTTGGTTGTGAACCCGGATGAAGCACCAACGGTGAAGCTCATCTTCTATATGTATCTGTATGGATATTCCACCTCCGACATTGCGGCGGCGCTCACCGAGCTGGGCCGAAAGACTTATCTGGGGAATATCAAGTGGACATCCAATTCCATTGTCCAGGTCCTTCGCAATGAGCGTCATTGCGGGGATGTGCTGACCCGGAAGACCTTCACCCCCAACTATCTGAACCACAAGGCCAGAAAGAATCGGGGGGACAGACCCCAGAGCCTTTACCGGAACCACCACGAGGGCATTGTTTCCAGAGATGATTTCATTGCGGTTCAGCATCTTCTGAACAACTCCAAGTATGGCAACCGCTCCATCCTCCCGGAGCTGCGGGTGATCGACAGCGGCCTGCTCAGAGGGTTCGTGACCATCAATCCCCGCTGGGCTGGATTTAAGCCGGCGGATTATTACCAAGCGTCCGCCAGTATCCATCCGCCCGATGAGCAGCAGGCGGATGCATCCCTGCCCTCGAGCATCACATTGGTTCCGGGAGATTTTGATATGAGAGGCTTTGAAATCGCCCGCAGTGAATTCTTTGATAATTATCACCGTCCCTATGTACTGTTTCAAGATAAGAGAATCAAGTTCAGCACCACATGTGTTCGGTCTTTTGGGAAAGACAACCATGTGGAGCTGCTGGTCAACCCTGTGGAGATGAAGTTCGCTGTCCGTACAGCGGCGAAGAAGCAGCCGCAACGCAGTCGTGTTTTCCAAGCTGTCAGACGGAAAGTATCAGCCCAGGGATATCGCCGGTGCGGCCTATGTAGAAACGCTTTTTCAGTTATTCGGCTGGAGTCCGGATTTAAAATACCGGATCGCCGGAGCGCTGTTTCAAACTGAAACTGAATCTGCGTATATTTTGATGTCAATGATGCGGAAGCGTTTATTAAATCGTACCTGCTTTCCGGTTCAAAAAGCACGGAACAGGCAAAGGAGCCTGTACAGCCCCTTTCTGTCTCCGGCAAACGGGTGCGGGCAGTCCCGGAGGAGTGGATCGGCTCTTTTGGCAAGCAATATTACCTCCACCAACAGTCTTTCCCGCCCGTCTGCGATCAGAGTGAGGAAGAGTGGAAAATCCGCATGGAGGGCCAGTTGTATGAAACCGGGCAGAAACTCCGCGTGACAGGATTTGACGTGCTGCGTGACTATATCTGTCAGGAACTCGGTCAGTACGGGAAGGAGGAATCCTAAATGTTCGAAGAAAGTCGGGAAAATACCGGCGGTGTAATCGCCGGAATGCTTCGTTCCCTGGAGGACGGGCATTTGGATATTGTTCCGTCTGCTGAATTAAAAAAAAGCGGAACTGGCAGCTTCTCCCCGCAAACAGCAGTAGTGATGAGGTCCTGGAGATGGCCGGTGACTTTAACTACGATGGCTACCAAGTGGTACGCCGTGAGTTCTTCGCCCATATTAATGAGCCGTCTGTAACTTTCAACAATTACAAATTTTATGTAAATACCGCCTGCCTGAACCGCTTCCCACAAGTTGATTATGTGCAGGTATTGGTCAATCAGGAGAGCAGGATCTTGGCGATCCGTCCCTGTCGGGCGGAAGATCGGGATGCCTGCGCCTGGTGCACCAACGGCTCCGGCAGACGTAAACCGAAAACAGATTACCTGCAAGATTTTTTTCGCCAAAGTGTTTTCACTGATGGACTGGAATCTGGACTATCGATATAAACTCCTCGGGCGGATAATCCATGCCAAGGATGAGTGGCTCATCGCATTTGATCTCACAGCGACCGAAGTGTATCAGCGGGTGCAAAAAAGACGGCCAGAAGCCCAAGTCTTCTCGAACTCCCGTGTTTCCGGAGGGCTGGAAGACGCAGTTTGGACTCCCGTTCCGGGAACACCAGAAATCTATGCAGGTAGACATTTTTGAAGGATATGCTGTATATGGGTTGCGCGATAACATCGCTCCTGCTGCATCAGAGCAGTCAGACGAGGCTGCCTCTGATACTGGTAGTAAGTCCGTTTTGGGAGGACAAGGACATGAATCATGAAAATCAATTGCAGGCTTATTAACGCTGGACCCTGCGCGAAACCGATTCGAATCCACAGGCAAACGATTCGTCTCTTGAAGAATCCTGCGTCTGTGCAATTCCTGGTAAACCCTGAAGAGCTGTATATCGCCGTTCTCGGATCGGACAAACCTATTTCAGGCGGGACCGCAAACAAGGTTCGGATGTCACACACATCCCAGCAGTCTATAGAATTCTATAGTACGATCCTTATTAAAAACTTTTCCGAACTGCTGGGTGGCTTTGACCTGAGATTTAATTACCAGCTGACCGGTGAGATCGATCAAGTCAACCGGGTCGCATATTTTTCCCTCAAAACCGTCAAACAGCTGGAACGCAGGAGGCTACATGACAGAGAAAGCATTTAGGCAGCTTAACATCGATCCGAATTCAAAAACTTGATTCGTCCACTTCGCCGGGAGGAATACCGGCAACTGGAGCTGAATCTGGTCATGGAAGGATGCCGGGAAGATATCATCGCATGGAATGATACCATCATCGACGGTCATAATCGCTATGAAATATGCAATAAAATGCGCATTCCTTATGGAGTCAAGGAGCTGGATTTTCCAAGCAGAGATGCTGCCATCGCCTGGATCTGTGCGAATCAACTCGGACGACGCAACATCTCAGAAGAAACCAGGAAATATCTGATTGGGAAACAATATGAAGCGGAAAAAGAAAGTACAGCGAAATAGGAATGGCTATAATCAGTACCGTCCGAACCCCAACATTACTGTGGGGAGAGGCCGCCCAATAGATGAAGAGAGTGGCCGGCGAACAGCAGCCCGGCTGGGAAGGAAGTATCATGTGTCCGGCGCAACCGTACAGAAATATGCGAAATACAGTGCAGCATTAGATACCATTGAACAAAATGCTCCTGAGCTTGTTCCGCACATTCTTTCCGGGGCATATAAGATTTCTTTCGAAAATATCGTTGCTCTATCAGAAATGGAACCCGAAGAATTGAGAGCACTTAGTAAAAAAATCGGAAAAAATCCCTATGCGTTTGCTCGTTACAGTGAATCGAGACGATGCCTTTATTCCGACGCTTCTGCCAAGCCCGGTACAGCGGCGGCAGAACAGCCGGCAATCAAGACGATGCCCGCCTATGACCCGGATGCGGAAGTTGCTGGACTTACTCTTACGATCCCTCCTGGATGAGCTCCATCGACCGGACAAAGTCCATGGCACATTTGGAAGCAATCTCACCTGCTGCCAGGCAAAACCTCTTGGCAGCGTTGACTGAATTAGAAGGAAAAATCCAGGAAATGCTCAGTGCAATTGAGGGGGAATCCTAATGGAAGATTATAGTATGTTTGTTCCCAATGTTCACTTCGAACAGATTCCCATCAAGAACCTCGTATCCAATCAGGAGTACCAGAGGAATATTTCCGAACAGCATGTGCTGAATGCTGCGGCACACTTTGATCTGTATCAGATCAACCCTGTGAAGGTAAGCCGTCGAAATGGGGTCAACTATGTCTTCAATGGCCAGCATACGGTGGAGATCGTCGCCCTGGCCTCTGGCTCTCGTGAAACTCCGGTCTGGTGCATGATATACGATGATCTGAACTACGAGCACGAGGCAGATATCTTCGCCAACCAGATGAAGTTTGTCAAACCGCTCCGTCCCTATGAAGTGTTTATGGCAAATGTGGAAGCCGGGAATCAGGAGCAGCTTATGATCAAAGATCTGGTAGAGTCTTATTCTCTTTCCATTGGCCAGGTCAGAAACTATGGCGTTGTCTGTGCTGTCTCTACGCTTGAAAATATATATGAGCGGTTCGGTTACCACGTACTTGATCGAACACTCAGACTCTGCGTAGGCACATGGGAGGGCGATATGAATTCTCTCTCCGCTAATATGCTCAACGGAATCGCCAGATTGGTCTACACCTTCGGCGACGCCCTGAAAGATGAAACCTTTAAGGAAAAAGTGGGGGAAATGTCGGTCAAGTTGCTTTCGAGAACAGCCAAGGAACGACGCCCCGGTTCTATGGGCTATGCCGAGGCGATGCTTCTGGCCTATAACCGCAAAATGCAAATATCCCGCTTAAGTGGACCAGGCTCTACGAGAAGAATGTGGGGAACAGTGAAGGGCTGGACATTGATACAGATCTGGATGAGGAAGAGAGCGAGGACACCTTTTGGGAGATACCCCTCGAGGGATAAAGGAACGGATGACTCCTCAGGAATCATCCGTTTCCTTGCTTATTTTGAAGGGAAAAGGCGGTGTGCATATACTCCATAGCGCCGCGGCTGAGGGCCGTACTGCTGCGCCAGCCGCTCCCAGTGGCTGGATACGGTTTTGCAAATCTCCGCCGCCGTCTGCTCCGCCTCCTGGGGGGACAGGCTGAAGTAATCCGCCACCCCCAACGCCAGCTCGCAAGTCAATGGTGTTATCATACTCACTCTTACATTGAGGGAAAGCCGGTCCCCCGAGGGGACTGGGTTCACATCATAGAGAGGGGCCAGCCGCCAGCCGGTGGGTGTCAGAAGGAAACCATGGTTGCGCAGGTGGTCGTCAGTATTGGATACCGCCATGCTGAACACGATCCGTTTCCACAGCTCGACCAGATCCTGCCTGGGAGCCGCCCCATTTGGCGCGGATGAACGCCGCCAGATCCAGATAGCTGCTTCCGTCCGCTGCAGAGGCTCCGTCGGTCTTGCCCAGCAGGGTCATGGCGGAGGACGAAGTGGATGCGACGGCTGCCGTTTCGGTCAAATCGCTTGACAAGAAAGGTGCTGCCGGTCTTGGAGAATGTCTCCAATTTGGATTCCGGAACATCCAGTCCCGCAGAGCCGTGCCAGGTCATGGACGACCTTCTCCCACGCGCCGCTGTTATATTCATCATGCTTGGAAGGGAACTTGGCAATCCACAGGCGCCATCTGTGGCCTGCACCGTAGCTTTGGGTCTTGCGCCTCCCAAGAGAGGAGCCGGGGCCAGAAGCTCACGCAGCCATTTTTCATTCAGGCCGCTCTCATCATTCTCGAAAGCGATAGAGGCGTTTTCCAGCGTCCGAAGGTTTACCCATGGAGGCGTCGCAAACGCTTTATCGTTCGAAAGAAATTCGCCCCCTTCTTCCAAGCTGAACCGCAGCGCACCCATACGGGATTCATCGTAGACCCCCAACAGGAAGTCGCTCTCGGTGAGCTTGCGGGGCTTGCGGTTCTCTTTGCGGGCGTCGATGGCCTCCTTGCGCTTCATCAGCAGGCGTCCCCAGCGATCCGGACAGGAGTCGGAAAACAGCCCGAAGAGCCGCTTGTTCAGCGGCACATACTGCCGCCCGCGGTAGAGAGCCAGATCCGGGTCCAGAGAGAAGGAACTCTCGGCGGATGACAGCCAGGCCGGATCATACTCAAAGGAAAAGGTCTCCTGTCCGCGGACGAAGCCGCAGCGCAGCCGCCCCAGCAGAGTGGGTGCCTCTCCACGCCAATTTTCATATACATAGATGGTCTTTTTCGTCCTGCGCCATGGGCTACTCTCCTTTCTTGGGCGCCCGCCGTCTGGTGGGCAGCGCCAGATCTTGCAGCTTCCTGCCGAATTCATCATCTTTTGCAATAAGCAGCAGGTCGCTGTCCATATTGTTTAATGCGTGCAGCACAGCGGCATAGGAGCCGATGGATACCGTAGGGGTGCCTTTCTCAATGGATATCAGAGTGGCTCGGCTGATCCCGGCACGCTCTGCTACCAATTCCAGGCTCAACTTCCTGCGCAGGCGGGCCAGGCGGATCTGCTCACCCATCTGTGCCAGGATCTCCCGTGTTTGCGGCATGATGACCGCCGCTTTTTTCGCCATGCACAATCGCCTCCTAACATATATTATACTATATTATTTCGGCGATTATGTCAATTATATTTTGAAGTTATGAATTTTCTTTCTCTAAGCGTTCTTCGATAAGGTACCCTCCTCCGAAGATAATGTCCAGTCTCCCGTCGGGATACACCTTCACACACTCAATCATTTGGTGGACGATGGTATCGTCGTACTCCATCTTTTTCGGATGCTCGGTCGGCGATGATCTGCTGTAGTTGAAGGATTCGGCTGTCATTCACCTGATCGGAAGCAAGTGCTTCTTCGAGTTTCTGAATCCGTCCTTGCAGGAGTTCAATGGTATCGGAAAGTTCTTTGAATTCAGCTTCGTGACTCTCGATACCCTCCCCGCTTTCCACGCTCTCATTGATAAGAGATACCATTTTCCGATTCAGCCCATCTATTTTTCGCCGGAGCAGGTCGATCTCATCTGTGCCTCCGGTTAGACCGATTGCTTCACCAATGGTTGCCCGCATGAGTGCCATATAAGTGGACTCGTCTTCCTCGTTGAATCGGTTGATTGCCCGAACAATAGCGGCGTGGAGGGCGGTCTCATCTACCGTGAGCGAGGTTTTGCAGTAGCGCTTTCCATAGTCTAAGCGGCTGATGCAGCGCCAGACAACTCGCTTTTTTCCTCGGGATGTCCAGGTCACGCGCTTATATCGACTTCCGCATTCGGCGCAGATCATCACATTGGATAGTGCGTACCGGGAGTATTTTCCGGTGGCTGTGGTAGCCGTTTTGGTGGAATTTGGCTCCCGGCTCATCCGCCTGGCGAGTTCTTCCTGCGTTTTGTGGAAAGAGCTCTCGGCTGATGATACCAACATGGCTATTCTGTACATAGTACATGGGTGCCTCACCGGTGTTTTTGCGGCGAACCTTGCCAATACAGTCAATTGTGACCGTCTTTTGAAGGATGCTGTCCCCGCAGTATCGTTCATTCCGGAGAATACCCTTAATCATGCTCGCAGAGAAGGAGAATCGTTTTCCTGGTATCTGGAGATTTTCTTCTCTGAGTTTGGTTGAGATCCGGTTGATGGTTTCACCTGACAGGTACATATTAAAGATCCTCTCCACGATGGATGCCTCCTCCGGGACGATCTCCGGTTCTCCGTCTGCACCCTTTCGGTATCCCAGAAGGCACTTATAGTTGAATATGGGCTTGCCCTCCTGAAATCGCTTACGAAAAGTCCAGGTGACATTCTTGCTGATGCTTTCGGATTCAGACTGTGCGAACCCTGCGTAGATGACCAGATAGAGTTCGCTGTCGATTTGCAGTGTGTCTATATTTTGCTCCTCGAAGTAGATGCCAATCCCTCTTGCCCTGAGCATTCGGACATGGTCCAGGCAGTCAACGGTGTTACGGGCGAAGCGGGAGACGGACTTGCGTGATAATGTAGTCGATTTTTCCCGACAAGCAGTCGTTGATCATCTTCTGGAACTGGGGCGCTTATCTGCACGTGTCCCGGAGATGCCCTCATCTGCGTAGAGTCCGGCAAACTCCCATTCGGGCTTAGCGGCAATCATCTCGGTATATACCTTTTTTGGTTGGTATAGGATGTGAGCTGCTCCTCGCTGTCGGTGGATACCCGGCATTAGGCAGCAACCCGCCGCTGATGATACTGCTCCCTGTTGACGATCAGAGAGCGTTTTGGCTCAATAACTGATATTGTTTTCTTAGGTATCTTGGTTACATTCATTTTCCTCATCTCCGATCTCGACATCGGTTTTTGGTATGCAGAACCACCTTTCCTCCGCTTCCAAGCGTCAGGTAGGCGGCGATGTCACTAAAGTAGGCCGGGCTGAATTCCTCCTGAGGAGTCATCATGACTAACTCGCTTTCGGGCGATGGATGCGGCGATCTGCAGATGGGTATCGCTCTCAGCATAGAGCCGCTCTGCCATTTCAATTGTTTTGACGATAATCAGCGCATCGCTGGGGTCATCCCGCTCCAGCTCGGCATCAATTTCCCGGTTGATTCGCTGGGCTTCCGCCGACAGCTCTTTTCGTTTTTTGGGGCGGGGGATGAGCAGATAGCTATTGGCGATGATGCGGTTCATCAGGATTGTCACCTTTTCCAACAGGTGTGTATCGGAGATCCGGATGCGCTGACCGCAATCAGGATCGGTGCAATCCCAGCTCTCGCGAATCCGGTGCTTGCTGCTCACCCTTCGCCGCATAGGGGCGCCGCACTCCGCACATCGGACCAGATCCCGAAGCAGGTCGATCCCCTCCAGATTTTTCTCGAAGGTGTTCCGCTGGCGGGCTGTTTTCACGGCAGCAGCTTCCTCATACTGCTCCTCCTCGATGATGGGGTCATATTCTCCATCTCCGAGGTATTTGGCGTTTCCGATGATTCGTGCGATACGAGCTTTATCCCACACATCCGTTCTCTCACTGTAGGGGATCTTCCTCTCAGTCAGCAGCTCGGCAATACTTTGGAGGGAGGCGCCGTTGATGTAGGCGCTGAATATCTCGCGGATGATCGCAGCTTCATCCTGTGCGATGACTGTCCTTCCATTTCTCATAGTGTAGCCGTATGGGATATAGCGTATCTTCTTCATTTTGAGGTTCCTCTCTGTCAGAGCATTTCTGTAAATCTCAGCCCGCCGATGAGGGTGACCGTCATTTCATCTCGGCGGGTGATGCGGATGGCCTGGACAATCTCGGCAAACAGCTTTTCATCGAATCGGTCCAGGGGTTCTTCCAACTCCTCCAGCAGTTTTTTCAGCCGCGTCAGTTCCTCTATCATTTGGGTAATGCCCGAGGAGAATTCACACTGGCGCTCACGCTTCAGTTGGCGCAGTTGGTCGTTGATATCCTGCACCTGAGCTTTGTGGACCTCGTCTTTGAGGTATCCCTTTGCATGGAGCTGCTCCACCATCACCAACTTGGCGTTCAGATCTGCAATGTTCCGGCTGAGCTCCCTTGCGGCCGTGTTTTTCTGCTTTCGCTTCAGCTCGGCGGATTCCAGACGGAGTAGCGTCTGACCCATGATGTCGTATTCAGAAAACCGAAGCTTATTGACCATGGCGACGAAGGCATCGTAGATTCTCTCCTCGCTGTAGTAGTTTGAGCTGCACTGGGTACGATCCTGAATGTGTTTGGAGCATCCCCACTTTACTGTCCCGGAAACCTGCCTCCTGCGAAAATACGAGCCGCACTCAGAACACTGAATGCGGCTCGTAAGAGGGTAGATATTTTGCGTTGTAGATTTTCCAAAGACATCCTGACGCTTTTTCAAGAGGAGCTGGACCTTGTCAAAGGTATCTCGGTCAATAAGAGGAGCGTGGGTCATGGAGGCGTAGAACATATCCTCCTGGCCTCGATTTCGGAACTGTTTGAAGGGGACTGTGGTGTCGCGGTAGGTTTTCTGATATTTGCAATCGCCGCAATACCGCTCATTTCCAAGGATGTATGCTACCTTAGTGGAGCGCCAGACGGATTTTCCGGTTTTGGTTTTGATGCCGCGGCTGTTGAGATCCCGGGCAATCTCCGATGTAGACTGGCCGCTCAGGTAGTTTTCGAACATCATGCGGACGATGGCTGCCTCCGGTTCATAGGCCACCAGCGCCTTTATCCACCAGCCGGAAGCCGTAAGGGGAGCGTTGCTGTCCACATATTCCCCAGACTGCATCCGCTTCACGATGGAAAGCCGCTGGTTCTGGGAAATTGCCTTAGACTCCTCCTGTGCGATGGCAGAGAAGGTATTGAGCAGCATCTCATCTCCGAGGGCCAGAGTGTAGATTCCCTCTTTCTCGAACTGCACCCCCACGCCGAGCAATTTCAGCTTTCGGACATATTCTAGAGACTCCTTGGCGTTTCGGGCGAAGCGGGAGACGGACTTTGGTGACGATCAGGTCAATTTGGTGCTGTTCGCACATCTTGATCATTCGCTGGAATTCGGTGCGGTTCTGTGCGTTCATGCCAGACAGACCTTCGTCAGCGAATATCTCTACCAGTTCCCACTCCTTTTTTCCTCTGAATGAGGCTGGTATAGACCCGGATCTGGTTGGCGTAGGAGTTCTGCTGATCCGCCGAATTGGAAGATACCCGGCAGTAAGCGGCAACTCGGACTTTTGCGAATTTCCTGCCTGGTGATGGGCGAGATGAGTTTGGCCTGCGGCATCAGCAGAATCCCCTTTCTGGCTGAAATTTTGGATTGTACTACATTTTGGTACAATCCACTTTTCCGGCTCAAGCAACATTATATTCAACAAAAAGACAAAGTCTATTGAAAGAAAGCAGACAAAGGAAAAATCTACATAGTCAACAGACACGTGCCTTGCTCAAAACCCATCAGATTAGACGATGCCGTTTGACTCTGGCTAATCCGCAATGACAAGATCGGAGCCGGTGAGTTTCTGGTAGTAGCGCTTGGCTCGCTCGTATTCGGCAGAGGTGATCACGCCACCGTCCCGCATCGACTTCAGTACGGCCACGATAAACAGGTAGTTTGCACTTTTGGTCTGCGATGTGGCAATCATGGTGTGATCCCTCCTAAATTGATGAAAATGAATTGATACCACAAAAAATAGGGGGCCACCCGGTTTGGTTGCGGAAGCATTTGGCTTCCTTTACATGGTAGGTGACCCCCATTGCTTCTGATATCAAGACTGCTATTGTCTTGTTTGGCCTGTATTCGACACTACTCCCCCAGGCATGGGCAGTCAGCTAAACTGCGGCGGGCGCCGCACTCCGGGACTCTCACCCCTCCGAGGATCTCTCCGAGCTGCCCCCATTGCTTGAGACTGTGGCTGGACAAGGGTACCATTGTAGGCGAATGAGGTCTTGGCGAAACAGGCTGCCACGCCTGCTTTTGGATTAGAGGACCCGCTCTGCACCTTATAGGCCGTCATTGATAAGAGAGCAAGGCGCTTTCGTTCCTTTTCTTCTACAGGTGGTCATCGCGCTCTGTCCGCATAGCTCGCTCATCCGCTGAAGTTATTTAGCTGCCGGATATTCAGTTGGAAAGGTACAATGAAGGTGTCCTAAAAACCCTTCACTTTACAACGGACATTTTTTCAGCAAAACCACAACCATCACCCAAAAATATTTTTTTTGCTTTTTTTCTGAATGAGTCGGATTGCATTCTGGACACTCTGATAGCTAACTCCCATTTGATCCGCATAAGCCTTGTAACTGATCCCATTCAGAATGCAAGCCTGGTAAATTCCATATTGGGTAGGAGTCAGGCTCTCTCGCAGTCTTTGTTCCAGCAGCTTCGTGGAGATTTCTTCTGTGTAATCGACAGGCGTCTGCAAGCCAGCTGGAGTCTCCCCACATCTTCAGGGGAGTACATCCAGAGAGAGTGTTGGTTTGGACATTCCATCTCTGTCCTCACCCTGCTCCGGAGATATGGCCAAGCCGCAGCCGCTTTTCCTCCGAACGCAGAGCCTGCATGACAGAGCGCTCAACCTCCGTTATCTCGCCGGCCTTGACTCGCACCATACCCATTTCCGTCTTCTGTGGTCCAGGATCATAATCGAAATTCAATTGGGGTCTTGGGAATATCATTGTCTTGTCCTTTCCGCCGGCACGAAGCAGCGGAAGGGCGAGGCAACAAAAATAGCCGCATGACGGTAAGTCACAATCCCATACCGAATAAATCAGGTGTTTCCATTTCGGAAACATCTGATCATGCGGCATTAGGAAGACTCACCAATCAGCGGCTCCACAGCACAGCTATCAAAATATTTATTTGTTAATCTCTGCTTTTATCTGTTGATGAAAGCGGAGTTTTAACCGTCTCATACTGAGGACATCAAAGACGGTCTCCCGTCCACAGCGTTTACATTTTGCTTGAACATGACCGCGTGGTGTCTTCAAATACGGCGATTGTGTTATGCTGACAGAAGGGGCATTTCACCATCCTTGTTTTCTGGTTTGCAATGGCATGGCGCGCTTGTTCGGATTTTTTCCATCATTTCCTCAGACGGTTCTTGTTATGCGGATATTCTTTTTTTCACCACACCTCCAACGGGTCAGAATATTCTTGGTACGGGCGATCTTCGATATAACCGAGCTGCCGTAACCGGAATCACCCAGCCAGACTTTGGATACGGCGAGCTGCTTGCACAACATCATCAAGGATACCTTGTCGCGGTATGCAAACACCCCTCGTAGTTGATGAAGTTTCCTGCCGGCGGCAAAGTACCACATGGCCAGATCGATCTCTTTTGCGGCATCAGAATTGCCGCCCCAGGACATTTGCCTGCCATTCATTCCAGTCCTCACGGGTCTTCAAGTCCCGGAGCGAATACGCTGTCCGAGCTGAGTATTTCTGAGTACAGGAAGAACGGACAGTTCTCGCTCTCCATCTGAAACAGAATCTGGTGGGCGCATTCATGGGCAAGTGTAAAGCGCCTCTTGCCGCAGAGCTTATAGACTTGTCCGGGTTGAATAAAGCTGGCATCCATCAGAATTTGATTTTTTCCTTAGCGGGATGACACGTTTAACGCCCATTTCTTCAGTAATATACTCGGTGTCCGCATAGGCGGTCAGCCCACAGATGCTTCCATCTGAGGAAAGGCGGGCAAACGACAACATTCATGCCAAGGTATTCCCTGGCGAACTGGTCAATTGGTGTCCCTCGCGCCATACGTCGGGTTCTTCGGAGTCGCAGCCGAAGTAGAACACTTTTAAAATCCCTTGGTCACGGCTGCGGCAATTTCTTCGATGTTCTTCTGGGACAAAATCATCGTCAGGTCTCCTTTTGCTTCAACAAACCACTTGCTGCCCTCCTGAAACAGATAGGACTCTCTGCCACGGGATCTGCACTGTATAACGGATGCCGCCGCCCCCACCTTTTGGAAGATGCGCGGCACTTATACAAGATTTGGTCGATCTGAAAAATCAGTCCGTTTTCCCACCGGATGAAGCGGGGATGAAATACACCCTCCTGATCCACATCCAGATTGACTGAGACATAGGCTTTCCTGCACGGTACACTCATTTTCCTCACTCCTTGCTTGCTATCACGGAAAACACAGACAAAGCTTTCATTGCCTGGCATCTCTTGGAAGTTCCAGAACAAATGAATTTTTCAGCCACGCCCTTTGACGGGACACGCAAACCGATATACAATAAATGCGTAAAGCGATTGCGTAATCTCATTATAAGAAAACTGTTTTGCTTGTGTCAAGCGGTTTTTTGTGCATATAGCGCAAACGAATTGCATATTAACACGCTTACAGGCAGGAGGATATGCTATGAGGTTCGGAGAAAAGCTCTGCGCACTGCGCAAGGAAAAGGGACTTACTCAGGCGGAACTTGCGAAACTGGCGGGAGTAGGACTCAAGACGATCACCAACTATGAAAAGGCAGCACATACCCCCCAGAACCGCGAGGTGTATGGCATTCTTCGCCCAGATTCTCGGATGCGATGCAGACTATCTGCACAACGAGGGGCGATGACTTCATCGCTATGGCCGGACAGCAATACGGCTATCGGGGCAAGAAGGGCGCCGAGCGACTGCTAAAAGAAGTAAGGGTAGCCTTTTCCGGAGGCGAGATGGCAGAAGAAGATATGGATGAGATGATGCTCGCGATTCAGGAAGCCTACATTGATGCGAAAAAGCGCAACAAAAAAGTACACCCCGAAAAAGTATCGAAAGCAGAATGAAGAGAACTAAGTCCCCATATATTGACTTTTCATCCGTTATACTGAAAATGTGAAATTATACCATTCTGCCCGGAAGGGGTGATACCACTGCTGATTCGAGCCGAGGAAGCCATTCAAAAGGCCAACCGTGTTGTGCGGCAGTGCGGGCACAAGAAATGCTGACCAGATTGCGCAGGAGTTGGGGCTGATCGTAATGCCTCGTAATTTCTCTCGTCAAAAAGGCGCATATATGGTAATTGAACGCAACCGTTATATTTTCATCAACAAACACCTCGACCCAGTGATGCACGATATTGTTCTTGCTCCATGAGATCGGGCATGACTGTTCCACCGCAGAGAGAGGCGATCCAGGTTGGCGGCTTGCAGAAATTCAATATTTTTGACATGCGGAATCAGCGGATGGAATACGAGGCAAATATGTTTGCCGCACAGATCGCTCTTCCTGACGATGAGATTCTGGAATACATCTACGGCGGCTATGATGTCGGCCAGATTGCGCGCATCATGTGTTCAGATATAAACTTGGTGGCGCTCAAGGTTTCAGGAGCTGAATATGCAGGGACACCGATTCCGCGAACAGGAGCACCGAAGCAGTTTCTTGAAATGAACTGTGATAAATTTGTAGGATGGATCAGCGCAAAGGCTCCTGAGAGAATCGAAGCATCGAACAAGATGACATCATGGAAAAGGAGAAAAAAATTACGATGAAATATTTGCTGTATCGTTCCTTCGGGAATCTGGATCAGGATGTAAAGAAACACGAGCTGTTGGCCGTAGAGTACGGGAAAGATATCTATGATGTTACAGATGCACTCATCAAGGCAGCTGCGGATGACCTGCCGGTCTGTCGGAATACGAAAAGTATGAGACCGCCGCCTTCGCTCCGGAGCGGACAAGGATTTCCGTAAGGTCAAGCGATATGCGTATGAGATGACCGGCATCGTCTATCCCACCTACGGAGATAAAAAATATTCCTGATTGATTTTGGCATTGTGGAGGAAGCGAATGAGCAGAGAGGAACCGTATTATATCCCGATCCCAGAGGAATACGGGCGCAGAAAAATTAAATGCGCTCTATCGGGAGATCCTGTTGAAGGATACCGCCTCGCGGCTTCTGCGAAAGTATTTGAATGCCGCCGCCAATCTGTACGGCATTATCCCGCTCAGCAAGCTTCCTATGGGATCATCACATCGCAGAACAAATCGCTGGTGACGAAGGAAGAATTTTTGCCTTTGCCGAAAATCGCAAGGCATGAGTGCGAGGACTACTACATCCTCGGTAAATCTGAACTCTATTACGACGGTCCTGAAACCGAGTTGATGGAGTACGAGGTCATCGATGTGCAGCTAATCGGCGAGGACCTTGAACCATATCATGAGATCTTACGAGGGCCATCAGGGAAAACCCTACTATGTGCCGGACAAGAAGGAGTTCCTTGCCTACGACAATCCCTTCCACTGGGAGAATACCCCAGAAGCAGAGGCATTCCGCAAATTCCTCCTGACTAAAACCACTGTGCCGGAGGACAAGATGGAAGCGGTGTTCATCGACATCTACTATGGCCTCCATTGCATGAACGCCGGATTTGAGGATGTGCTGAACCGGTTGGATGAGATCGGCGTGGAGTTCCGCCGCAAAGTGGATGTAGGCGATTTTGCCGAGGTCTATACCCCGTTTCACAACCATGTGCGGATGCAATGCAACCGTGGTCATACTCCTGATGAACTTTTGCCAATGTATCCCCCGGAAGAACGCATTCCCAAATCCCTTTCCTTTGGCCCGAACATCCGTCAGGCCATTGCGGACGGAACCATGAATCCAGACGAGCTGCGGCAGGGATTTGACGATGGATATGCCAAGTGAAGAACTGCGTATGAGTTTATTGAAAGAAATTGCAGCAGCTCAAACTGCTGCTAAAACCGAAAAGGTGGGGCGGAACGATCCCTGCCCCTGCGGAAGCGGGAAGAAATTCAAAAAGTGCTGCGGACGGTGATGCATATGAAAATCAAGCTGCAAACAGTCATAGACGCAATCGAACAGGCCAGCGATGCCTACACGATGCTCTACGACACCAAAACCAACGAAACGGTTTATCTGCCTGATGTATGGATTACCGGTGAGACAGATAGGATCTTGCCGAACTGATCGAGAAGGAACCGGGCGGTTTCCTCCGATTCCCGACAAAATATGAAATCCACGAATACAGCATCATGGACTCCTTTGTGGACGACCTCCCAGCCGGGCAGGATCAAAAGCGAGCTGGCGGGGCAATACGCGGCAAGGGGTGCGTTCCGGCGCTTCAAGCAGACGATCCGCTTCCACGGCGTGGAGGGACAGCTGTGGTACGACTATCAGGCGGATGCCTACCGGGAGCTGGCAGAGCGCTGGTGCCGGGACAACGATATCCAATTTGAATAAAGTATAGTCATCAAGGCAGAAAAGTAGGTTCGGATGAAAAAATTCTCATTATCCAAGGGGAGACCCAACGGAAGCCGTGCCCAACTGGTGGAACACTTTGCCCGTGGTGCGAAAAGAAGCGGGGCATACCGTAGAAGTTATTTCACTGAGAAAACAGGAAGTAAAATCTGCATGGGATGCAACGCCTGTCGGTATGGAAAGCCTTGCGTACCAGAAGGACAGCTTCAACAGCTTGTTCCCAAAATTAGGATGCAGACTGCATTGTCTTTGACCTCACCCTGTTCTGGACGATTTCCGCTCAGCTAAAGGCGCTGATCGAGCGCTTTTATTGCATCGCAGAGGAAGATCCCAACCCGCCGTTGGGACGGTATGAGAAATACCCCTCCAAAGACTGCGCCTTGCTGATGACCTCCGCTGACAATTTCTTCTGGACATTTGAGCAAGCGGTTTCTTACTATCAGTTTACCCTTGTCAACTACATCGGATTCCATGACAGAGGGATGCTATGGCCGGAGGCTGCGGCGACACCAACGGCAAACCACAGATTGACAAGACCGACCATCTGCAAGGCATATGAATTTGGAAAACACATCTATTGAGCAATGCAGCGGAGGTTTGCAGAATGAATCGGGGACAGTTCAAGCAATATATTCTTGAAACCTATCCCTGTGGGCAAACCACCCGTGGATAAAATACCCCAAACAACGGGTTTTCCGGCATCCGGGCAACCGCAAATGGTTTGCCCTTGTGATGGATGTTCCCAAAAACAAGCTGGGTCTGGCAGGCTCGGATGTTATTGATGTGGTAAACCTCAAATGCGACCCGATCCTCATCGGCTCACTGCGGAAAGAACCCGGCATCTTTCCGGCTTACCACATGAACAAAATGGTGGATCTCGGTTGCCTTAGACGGCAGTGTGCAGACGAACTGGATCAAAAATGCTGCTGGATATGAGCTATGGCGCAACAGCGCCCCAGTGAGAAAAAAAGCTGATTTGAAGGATCGCTGAAAGGAGGCTCACCGAAGCATGAAAAGCCGCACCTACATCGCAATCGACCTCAAGGTTTCTACGCTTCGGTGGAATGCCGGGAGCGCGGTCTTGACCCGATGGACACCAACCTCGTTGTCGCAGACGAAAGCCGCACCGATAAGACCATCTGCCTTGCCGTCACACCAAGCCTTAAAGTCCTATGGCATTTCTGGGCGTGGACGGCTCTTTGAGGTCAAGCAGCGGGTTAAGGAAGCCAATGCCGGACGGCGGCACGATGCTCCGGCAGAATGCTGGAGGGTAAATCCCATTTCTTCTCTGAGCTGCAAGAAAACCCGAAGCTGGAAATCGACTTCATCATCGCCCCCTCCCCGATGGCCTACTACATGGAATACAGCACCCGGATTTACGAGGTCTACCTGAAATACATCGCCCCCAGGGACATCGTGGTCTATTCCATCGACGAAGTATTCATGGATGTGACCGACTACCTTTCACCTACAAGCTGTCTGCCCATGACCTCTGCCATGAAGATTATTCTGGATGTCATTGAGACAACCGGCATCACGGCCACGGCGGGCATCGGCAGCAATCTCTATCTCTGCAAGGTCGCTATGGACATTATGGCGAAGCATATCCCAGCAGATGAAAACGGGGTGCGCATCGCAGAGCTTAACGAGATGACCTACCGGCAGACCATGTGGTCACATCAACCCCTCACCGACTTCTGGCGGGTAGGCCGTGGCTATGCAAAGAAGCTGGAAGAGCATGGATGTTCACGATGGGCGATGTGGCGCGGATGTCCGGAGCGCAACGAGGAATTGCTGTATCAGCTTTTTGGGAAAAAAATGCGGAACTGCTCATCGATCATGCGTGGGGCTGGGAGCCGACTACCATTGAGGCAATCAAGGCATACCGGCCAAGCTCCAACAGCTTAGGTTCAGGACAAAGGTGCTTCACTGCCCCTATGATGCTGAAAAGGGCAAGGCTTGTTCTGCGAGAGATGGCAGATATGCTCTCTGATTTGGTGGACAAGGGGCTTGTCACCGACCAGATGGTGTTGACCGTCGGCTATGACATTGAAAACCTGACCGATCCTGCAAGAAAAGCAAAGTATCACGGCGCGGTTGTGAAGGATCATTACGGGCGGCAGATTCCCAAACACGCCCACGGCACAATCAATCTGGATGGATACACGGCCTCCACCAAAAAATCATGTCCGGCGCAGCGGAGCTGTTTTTGACCGCATCGTGGACAAAGTCCTTCTCATCCGAAGACTGAATGTTGTGGCAAACCATGTCCTCCCGAAAGAGTCCGCACCAAAAAAAAAGAACGGCGGATTTGAACAACTTGACCTTTTTCCGACCTATGCCGCGCAGGAAGCGCAGCAGGAACAGGAGCAGCAGGAATTAGAACGCGAGCAGAAAATGCAGACGGCCATGCTGAACATCAAGAAAAAGTTTGGTAAGAATGCAATCCTCCGGGGATGAACTTGGAAGAAGGTGCAACAGCCAAAGATCGGAACCAGCAGATTGGAGGTCATAAGGCATGAAAATCGCCACATGGAATGTGGAGCGACTCAAGCACAAAAAAGCAGCTTGACCAGATTCAGGGTTTGTGCACAGCATTAAGGCTGACATCCTGGTACTGACCGAGACAGACCGACAAACATGCACCCTACGCACAGCTGCTGTGAGACCACTTCTTTGATGGAGAAGATAAGGCCATCCCTTGCCGTTACAGAAAATCGTGTTTCGCTCTACACCAACTATCCTGTTGTTCAGCTGCATCAGACCTATGATCCGCATACTGCCCTTGCGCTGAGCTAAAAACGGAAGCTGGAAATCTGCTGGTATATGGAACAATCATAGGAATCTGGGCAACCGTCACCCTTCCCTTCATGGAGGAACTTCATCACCAGAGTGATGACATACGCCGTTTGTAAGAAAGGTGACGGTATCTGCGTGCGGTGATTTTAACTGTTCCTTCTTCGATAACTACTACTTCACGCGAGCCGGAAGAAACGACTTTTTAATTTATTTGGAGATCGAACTGTCCCTTTTTGACGGGGTGAACAGGCCGAGTGCATTGACCATATCGCCATCTCCCGCCGTTTTGGTTCCTTCGTAAACTGACGATTGAAGAATGGAATGAGAATAAACTTCTCTCTGATCATAAAGGGAATTGCTGTTTCTTTTTGCGGAAAGGCACAAAGGACAAAATTATGAAAAAGCAGTACGATGATATCAATCCATCTACCCCATCATGTATCCAAAATCAGACCGCAGATGTCCATGCAGGATCGAGCCGCCCAATTCTCACCCTTTGCAGCGCTTTACTGGCTATGATGCCGCTATCAAAGAAACCGGGCGTCTAACAGTGGGAAAAAGGTTGAAATGGACGAAGAGGCTCTGAGCACCCTGAACACGAAGTTCCATATTCTTGTTGATAGCATGAATGATAAACCGGAAGTCACCTTACACTTTTGCCGGATAAACATAAAGCTGGTGGAGCATATGTCGAAGTGACTGGTATGGTAAAAAAGATAGATGACTTTTGAACGGTTGATTGTGATGCAGGACGGAACAAAGCTGCCGATGGATGACATACTGGACATCGAGGGTGAAATATTTGCATCGCTGCAAATGAAGGAGAAATCTATGGCAAAACACGGTAACGATTAGCAGTGCAGAAGAGCTTTGCAGATACAAAAACCACGATCCTGTCAAACCTCAGAAAAAGCGTGCAGGATATTAAGGCGATGATTGACAGTGAGGATGCTCAAGAAATCTTCAAACATTTCCAATTTGACAAGATTGCCACCGAGCCTTTATCTGGAAAACCCGAGAACTTAGTTGAGGGTTATCAATCAAAGTCAGACTTATTTTGTGACGCTCGCCGCTACTAGAGTATTTATTATCCCATTATCCTGAGAAATCATTCCTTCTTAATTGGGGCAATGTCAGCGGCTATGATATTGAGTCTACTGATGGAGAAATCATTGCTGAATGCTTTGCTGCGACCAGCTACCGCAGTAATGGAAAATTGACAGCAGATCTGAAAAGACTTTTTGGCGATCGGACAGCGGCACAAAAATACGGAATTCTTCTATGCATGTGATTTTCAGACACGAGTAAAAAAAATACTACTATGAAAACAAATATGTTGGAGTATGTATCGTGAAGCTGGACTCTATCTGAATTGATTACTTAAGCTGGCCGGCAGTGCGACTTTGTCTGCAGATTTGAAAATGGGGTTGAAGAGACGAACAAGGCCCGCTTATTCATAATATCTAAGTTAACAGATTGGATTTATTCTTGAGATTCGTTCTTTAGCATTGTAACTTGTTCTTCTATCCGGGTCGGCTGCGGCTCTTCTTTTTTGCGTTTTAGGTCTTTAGAATTATTGCTTGGTCTTTGGCTTCTGTATGATTGAACGCCTCAATTTATACTATCTTTAGAGCTAATTCATGTTCTAAAGAAGGAGGTGGTACGATGGATGCTAAGGCAGTCGGGCAGCAGATTAAAACTGCAAGGGAAAAAAAATATGACACAGAAGACCTCGCAGCACTTGTTGATATTAGCCCAACTCATGTAAGTGTGATCGAACGCGGTTCAAAAATCCCACGGCTGGATACCTTTGTTGCAATCGCTAATGTCCTTGAACGGTATCTGCGGATTCTTTACCGGTTGATGTAGTAGACGCGACGAAAGCGTCGCTTCTGAGGCATGCCGCCATCGAGGGATCTCACACGATGAAAAAATGCGAATACTCAAAACAGTAAGCGCATTAGTTGAAAAGTAAGCAGTTGGAAGAGCCACCGGCTCTTCCAATCTTTTTTCTTGCATTCGACAAGGTTTGCGCATCTTCGACTATCTTTTTAATTTTATACTTGTTCTAAAGAGCAAGTATAAATTCTAAAAGATGGAGGGATTTCTCGTGAGAAATTTTCGGAAATTCTTGAAAGGATCAGTAAAGGAAAATGGAACTACCCCAACAATGTTTTACAGGAGATGCAGAGCGATTGATGAAGCTTTCGATCATCATGATGCTGCACAGCCCATTCTGGGACATGATGATGACCTTCAAAGGGCGACAGGCCGACACCGGAAGAGTTTATTTATCAGGTTGCGATGATGCTGGATCAAGGGAATAGCATAGCACAGTGACATAAAGCCCCTGTGAATTGCAGGGGGCTTCACTCATAGTTCGGCAAGAAGTCGGTCTTTATAAGCGTTGTCAAACACAGCGTAGTCGAAGTCGAGCGCCCGATGTTCCGGAACACAGTTTTCTCCCCAATTTCGTGAGATTATTATTGAGAAGCGCCTTAGATATGCCGGTCTGGTTGATGAAACTCGCCCACGAAAAACTGCTGCAAACGGCATCCGTCTTAACGGCCAGAGAACAAGGTGCTTTGCTGAACAGCAGCGATGTTGTCTATATCCTTTGCCTCTTTTTCTTGGAAAGTGGCAAACTCCACAGACAGGATAAAGTCAATTTTCAGGAAATGTTCGTCATCGTTTCTTAATGAGGGTAACGGATGGGTCAATCTTACCGCTGGGTACATTGATATATTCAGCTAACTCAAGTTCGTAATGAAAACCATTTAGGACGGCGGAAAACTGAAACATTTGGCAGATACAGGCGGATTGTTCAGAGTCATCGTCTTTGTCGAGAAAACCCAATCCGGATTGGGCCCGTCTGCAAGCCCATTCAACATGATTTTCTTCTGTAAGTTTGGCAATTTGGTCAAGCATAACCCCTCTTCCTGGTCCATGATCTCTTGCATCATAGCAGTACCCTCCAATCCTAAGACTATTTGTTCTTAAATTCTATAACGACTTCGCCATCCGGCGCAATGGACATCTGCATGGTTCGTATATGCTGCGCCATGAATTGTTTTTTCTCCGCGTCGCTCATCTCAATGCGGGTCGCTTTTAGAGCGGCTGAGAACATTTCATTGACATTTAGATGGACTGCGCTGTCTATATACCGGTACATCTCCTTATAAGTGCCGCCAAATTTCAGTTCGTCAGCATTCCCGAGTAAAAGTCATCTATGTAGCAGTAGAAGATATCGGTTTTCTGACCATCAGGCTGCCTTCAAATCCTGGAAACGCCGCTCTTTTCGTGCTCAATCATCATCAGAAACTCTTGGTAAAATCTTCTGCGGATACGCCGCAGAGGCAGTGATGAATGTCATCAAAGAAGAATGATGTAAAATCTTCTTGCGTGTAATTTATGAATCTAAGGTTTCTCCAAACAACGCATAGCTTGTACGGATCAGGTTTTTGATCTATTAATGTTTACAACACTATTCGATGTACTCATAGATGCTGCTTTTGACCTTCTTTGCTGACTTTCATAATCATTTAGTACCCATTGATACAATAGCACATAATTTTATATAGGACAGCTTTAGTTTAATGCACCTGATGGGGTAGCCAAGACCCGATTGTATGTAAGAGGTGGCAACTGTCACAGGTCCTTGATATGGTCCAATCCCAGAGAGGACTTAGTTTCTTGGTTGTTAGTTCAGTTCAAATCAGCCAGTTCTCAGTCTTATGGTGAACGGCTTTGTGCTGGATTTCTTTATCCAGAGTTAGTCCGATAATGGTAGACTATCTGCTGAACAATACATGAAAGACTTA